>Ga0310124_10000214_pt1 | contig 39578 bp, 55 predicted proteins | sample CB11b_AW_Bot5_MG_FD_203507 | JGI IMG/M metagenome (GOLD analysis project Ga0310124, IMG submission 203507) | Marine microbial communities from Western Arctic Ocean, Canada - CB11b_AW_Bot5 | ecosystem: Environmental > Aquatic > Marine > Oceanic | place: Canada: Western Arctic Ocean | collected...
CCTCGCTAAGGAGCATGTCGCGATGACGATCTAAAGCCTCTAGAGCGTCCTCTGCGTTCGCTATACTTTCTATCTGTTTCTGCATTTCCTCAAGCAAATCAGGATGTTCACCAATACCTGCGGGGCTCTCAAAGTACACCATCAGGTTGTGAAGTGCGGATGTTCGATCCGCCATGAAATGATTTCGAAGGGCTTCGAAAGCCATTTCTTTACGTTTAATTGGATGAGCCATGAGTCTCCTTAACAACAGCGTCAATAGCACTATTTAAGACCGAGTCCTGCATATCATCAGCTTGCTTCTCTGTGATAGGCTCCATCCCGTGCTCTGCGGAAGGCGACTGTGGCTCTGTCTCGGAAAAAGGTAGCTTCTGCTGCCTCGTAGTAGCTGTCTTTTCAGTTACCTCACAGCTGCTGCCACCACAACATTCACCAGGAGTTGAGCTGCTAATAACACCATGTTTTTCCATCGTCATCGGATTTCCTCCATACTGTTATCTTCATGCGAGTGCTTGAACAACACCACGATGTCCAGCACCCCGCAGTTAAAGTGAATACCCACACTAGAACAATAGTAAATTTTATTTTCTTTGGGTATCGTCATTTTAATCTTTACGTCCCCCAGAGCGGGAGGCATAAACTGATACCCATCCTCATAACGAGTATCGTAAATTAACGCTAAACAAGTACCTCCGTCCTGAATTTCATGGTATCTAGCCGCCATTGTACCCATATTTGGCATCTCGAAGTAGACTTCCTTCTTAGGCTTAATAGGCAATGGGCCATTAACAAATGACATCTCCAACGTCTCAAAACCCGAGATAACTTTATTCCTAATTTCCTCCTCGTGAACCTCTTCCTTCACCTGTGATACCGTTTGTACATCAACCGCCGACGAAACGCGATCAACTTGCGGAGGCGAATGTAAATTAGCCAGAATACCTGCCATTTGCGACAAAACTTCCGTCTGCGTAGCCAACTGTTGAGATACCCCACTAGAAATGTCACTGCTCGCCGCAGGAGGATGATTAACTTTTTCCGCTAGTCCCGGCGATAAAGTAATTCTATCTGTAGCCATCACTGTCTTTCCCTTCGGTATAGCCCTAGAAGATTCCAGAGGAACGGCTGCCAACCTCTCAGCTTCTTCAAATTTTTCAATATCCGCCGCAGCCTCCACGATAGCACGAAAAGCAGACTCTGCATCACCCCCACCAATTTCATTTATCTTGGCGTTAAATCTTTCTTTATGTTTGGCAAACTTCGCATAGTCAACTGTTTTATTGCCGTCTTCCATATCCGGGTCTACGATCACTAATCCCGGCTTATGCGGATTAAACCCCAACGATGCGCCATCCTTCGTGGCAGAGGGCAAAGTAGTTCCATAAGCTGTATGCCCTGGATGGTACGCAGCTGGGTCTGGAGTATGTACGTCTATGCCACTCTTATTTACAACACCCTCAGCCATAATGGCATTTCCCTGATAGATAAAAAAAAAAGCCGCTATGTTCCCGACGGTTCCATTATATCTCCATCATCGTCAGACGGATCGAACTCGTCATCACGTGATGATTCATGTACATAATAGCTAGGAGCAGCACTCTTTGTCAGACTCGGATCGCCCAACCATCCGTCCTCTTGAACACTTAAATTACTCACAAAAGCACGATCTACGGATACAACTTCCTCTGCCGCAGAGGATGGCAATCTAAAAGCCTCAGTGCGAGAAGTAAGAATGTATCTAGAGCTATCCGCATCCGCCTGCGTTATAGAAACTGGAACTCCGTAAAATATCCAAACGGAAACTTCATCCCCCTCAAGTTTCCCCACATGACGAAGCATTACCTCGAAATCTCCAAATACCCTTACTCTAGGAAAGTCTCCTTCTGGCATCTCGCATACACACCAAGCTGGAGATGTGTCAACATCAACAGATTCTTGTGCGTCCAAATGCGTAATCCGATCCACCAAAACCACAGGTAGGCCCTCCAAGCTTGCGGCATAATCCTCCTCTGCTTCATCCAGAGAAACAGGATCCGTCACTTTCGGTTGAAGAAACGTTGCTACGTTTTTTGGGAACAACGCGGTGAGTTTGTTCCACTTGTTTTGATCGGCCTGGGTCATGATTTTCTCCTGCTAAAACATACGTAATAATAGCGGTAGATGCTCCCTCATTTTGCGTCAACGGCCCCGGACATACAACTAGATTTTGAGTAGTAAGTACCCATTCATTAATAATTTCTTCCAATTTTCGAGTAGTTTCTGCCTCAAATACTTTGACGTGAACAACCGCCGTGGGTACAAGAGAGTTTTTAACGCTGATCAGCGGATACTCCACCTAAACTTCCTCCATAGAAGAAGCTACATCCTGTAAATTTTTGCGCCCTAATAAAGTCTTGTCCGCTAGTTGAATAATATTTTCTTCGGGACTAAACGAGTACACACGAGGATGTTCCGCTATATTCTGATCAATCCGAAACGCCACTGTCGTGTAATTAGACATTACCCCGAAAGCTTGTATCAAATGAGTCGGAGAGTTAGCCAATAAAACCCGTGATTTATCCATCGCCAATGGGTCATAAATCACTAGCTCCTGAAGGCCGTACTTCACCATCAAATCACGTTCCACATCAACCTTAGTAACGCTCAAAAATTCTGCCTTAAGCTTGAGCCAATCAATCTGCGGTACTGCCCATAAAACATGATTCCAAACAGAATTGCCATCTACATCAAATCCCGAAAAAATAGGTTTGTCAAAAATCTTACGGTGATAGGTCAATCCAGTTTCTTGCTGAATAGACGACAGTACTTCATTGTTCAGTCCACCCCACAGCACAGGCGCTGCCACCGTATACCAAACCCATTGCGGAAAATTTGAAAGCGAATCAGGATCACCTTGAAATTTAATATCCGCCACGTCCACTACATGTGGAGAAAACTCTAGAAATTTGCTATTGACCGGTCTGGTCTTGGATCCATCCACAACAAGTAATTCCTTTAACCCCAAATACGAAATAAGGAGCCCAATAAAAACGATATTTGTCCGTCTCGTTCTGCGTCTTGAAAAGGTTTCCAGCCTTTCACGGCCTTATCAAAGACTTTCTTATCTTCTCCAGAAAATTGCCCGCCCAGTTGAGAAAACCATTTAGCGGGTGAAGAACTGCCTGACTCTGGAAATAAAATAGGTTTTAAATCAAATCCAAATTGCCTATTGGGAGAAAGCCATAAGTCTGGAGAGAAATATACGTCGCCAGCCTTAGCACAACCCAAACCCATTTGCATGAGAAACTCAGGCAACGAAAACCCTACAAATACCGGTTCACCTAATGCCTCCGCGTTCTTATTCATAAAATTAGCCACAGCACTACAAACTGGTAATTTACTGCTCTCGTTGCCACGACTCACTGCACGGTATGTGACACTTCGTTCCAACGAGGGGATTATCAAATGAACATCCTCGATATCGCTTGTCTCTCCTACCGTGGTATATCCGACCGCAACCGCTTTCTTGTACTTATTCTCCACTTTACCCCTCACGGTTTAATAATGTCACTCGAAACGTAAGAATCTACTTCACTTTTCGATACCTTGTAAAGCACATGACGTCCAACAGTCATATCATAATCGCCGTCATCTCGAGTTTTAACTTGGACTGCACGCAGGCGAGTAAACATACGTAACTTTTCCCATTCAGGAGTGTTAAGCTCTACTCGATTCGTTGTTGCCTGTGGGATACAACCAATCATCGCAGTCCCCATGTTAGTAGCCCATTTTCGTAAACGTTTTTGCGCCTCTGCTCCTCGAGAAGCTTCACTCTGAAACGTGCCGCCAAGATTAGTCAAAGCTAAATCAGACACAACGAATAAATCCAGAGGGGCGGATAATTTTTCTAAATACTGCGTTGCAAAAATTTTGTCCCAACTAGCATTATTTTTTGCACAGTCCTCCCACGCTTTCCCTCCTATCTCTAACAACCGATGATCAGATTTCTTACTCGATGACTTTGCAAGATGTAAGACCTGATTAAACTCCAACACATTTAACAAAGAATACGTAATAACCTTGTCCACTAAATAAGACAAAGCCGGACCCCATCCGACCAATATCAAGCTCCGCTCACGATCCAATAAATCTTCTTCAGAAGGATGCAAACCTAAACCCAATTCAATATTTTTTGCCCGACGTTCTTTCTCAGAAGCAGCATACTCCTTTTTCAAAATACGAGCTTCCTCTTCAGTATGCATCCTCGATACAGATTCCATCCAAGGAATAACCGTATCACGAAAACCTGTGAGCAGATCGTTCTCCTCAAACGGATGTGCAGCCTGAGTCGCTGCCGAACTTATAAAAATTTCTTTCAAAGGAGACCGATCCTCATCGGCAATATCTCCATAAGTCGCTTTTTCCGACTCCAATCGAACATCCAAATCATGAATCGCCATGGCATACAATTGCCGTGAAGCTACCATCGCACCCACCAATTGTCGCAGCCCTTGGTCAGAGACCACAAGCTTTTGTGCAAGCTCCGACAACGCAGCCCATTTCTCCTTTAAATCCGCCGCTTCTTCAGACGACGCTGAAATCTTCCCCTTTACCTCAGCTACAGGACATACGTTTCCGCCTTTCTCAGCGTGCTCACGCATATCCAGCTCTTCGGGCTCGCCTTCCGCAACCGTCTTTTTCTCGTCTGCCATCACCGCTCCCTCGTTGCTCTATATGTCTCAGCAATAAGCAATGCTTCCGCACGATTATGATCCTTTTTACGCTTCAATGATGCGTTCGGGAACAGCTTCTGCGCTCGCAACCTTGCGGCCTCTTTATCCTGCTTTATAAGCCCTTGTGCTTTTTTCCATTTAACAGGGCGGATAGTATCGTGAACTATGCCGTGACTGTACAAAAATAAAGGCCACATGCCAAAATTCTTCCCAACCGTAAATCCTGTCAGGGCGGTGTCTCGAGGAATAGGCTGCTGTTGCTCGATAACAACAAAAAGCTTGTGCCAGAGAGATTTGCAGGCGAGAAATATATCCCATAAAGACCCTAAATCCGTTTGAGTCCGATAACTAGGTTTACCACTTGCTGTCTTACGAGACGTAGCTATACGCACGGTAGGGATATCCACTGCTATAGACTTTCGGAAATTTGTGGGATGCAGAAATGCAATGGCTCCCGTAGCACCAGGATCAATTCCCACATACAAAGTTAAAAACTCCTTATCTTCTTTAGGTAAACTTTCTAAAAACTCCTTCAACTGGACATGACCATCTTTTTCCTTCATACCACTCGTTGTCCTCGCTTTCTTCCTCGCGCAGGCTGCGGACGTGCTTTTAACTCTTTTATCTTAGGTTTGGATGTACTTTTAGGAACATCCTGTTTGGGCTCCTTAACCGTACTCTCAGGTCTCTCAAATACTGGAACCGGAGGCGACACCGTAACAACGGATGCCGGTACAACCTCATTTGATTTATCTTCTAAAGACTGCTCTGGAACTGCAACGAATTCAGGGAAATCATTCTCCAATTGATCTGAAACATCCATATTTTGCGGCTTTGACAATTTACCAATGTTACACCTTGTAACTTCCTTACGATAAGCCTCCATCAATAAATAAGAACAATAAGCATCGTACATCGCCTGATGATAGCGATGATCTTTTTGAAGTTTATTGCAGATTCCGTAATGTTCTAAGCACAACTTTAATTTCCATCTAATGCCACGCGCACGAACACTCAAAACACGATTAAAATAATCCTTCATTGAATCAGATTGTTGCGGGTAACATTTCCAACGGTGTGTATTGTGAGCTGCGTCTAACGACTCCAACAAAGTAGTGGCCTTAAATATTGCACCAGTGTCCCATAACTGATTGTCTCCAATCACGAAAGACCGATCAAGATATCGATTAAACGTCCCACGTAACATACGTTCTTCAGCCACTCTTCCATTGTGAGCAACATAAGGCAAATCCCGCACGTCCCATGCCGTAAAGAATTTCCTGTAAAACCGCAATGCTTTAGAGGGAGCAATCCCTTCCTCCTTCATAACATCCCACGTAATACGCCAGTCTTGCCCCATTATTGACTTAATGTGATTTAACTTATAACGCAATAGTTTAGAGTCCACACCCGGATGTACGGACCAATCTAAAACAACATTCAATTGATCAACCACGCAACGATCTTCAACCATCACATGGCCTATCTCCATCACAAAATCAGTGCGCTCATCTCCCCCCGTATATTCAGTGTCTAAACATAAATAAGTATCAGGAAAAATGTGCCCGTAGCGGGCCGTAAAATACGGTTCCCATTCGTTTACTATCATGACGGCTCGTTCCTTCGAGCGTAAAACTATTCCGTTAGTAGTTGACTTACTTACCTCGCAGAGTTTGAACAGCAATCTGGATGTTTTTCCAAAATCCCTCCAAACGTCTTTTCCAACGAGGCGTGCGCATGAGTTTGATGCACTCATCGCCTTTTGCTACAAGCTCAGCTACTGTATGCGCTGGGCCCGTAGAATCAATGGTGGCTTCTCGACATCCTTTAAAATGGATGCCAGCCATCACTGTGCCTATTAAAGCTAACACAGCCGCCTGGGCCAGCGGTTTACACTCAAACCAACCAGCCTTCGTAAGAGCACTCAACATCGTGGTTTCCTTACTCTCGACAGAAAGGCCCACATATTTAACATAAGAACCACAGGCGGCACCTAACTCATCCATGGTAATGCCTTGCTCTTTAAGATGCTTGTCCAGTTCAGGCCAAGTACCATCTTCAATACGAGCAGCGACTAACTCCATAACTTGTTTAAAGTTATGGGCTACATCACGAGAAGCGTTGTATAGGCGAGGGTCTCCTTCAGACATCCGTGCCTGTAGCATCTAAATATTCCTTTCCAAAAATTCCTCTGAAACTTCAAACTGTGAAAGTAACGACTCTAATAAGTTAGAAAATACAGGGTATTCAAATAGTGACGCGTATTCCTCAGATATGGAAACAAACTTCTCGAAATATGCAGTTGAAGCAGCTAATTCCATCCTTTTTCCGGGCCCGCGCTTAGGCGAAAAATGAATTCCAAAAATTGGACGCCATCTACAACTTTCGTCCACTAAACCATGAGCGTGTTGACACAGATCATACAAGTACATTTCGTCCTCCATACCGCTACGCCCATATTTGTTACCTGCGTACAATTCCTGCTGGAACTGTATTAATTTTGGCGTATAATATCGCTCAGTCTCTACAAAATGAAGACCACTCATCCTCCTTGCCTGACGCCGTGTAGAGTTTCTCCGCATAGCATTGTTGTAGGGAAGAGATGTGTCCGGCCAATTAGACAAATAAGGCGGTAACACATACTCCAATAACATTATGTCGACATCAACGATATATGTATACTTCCCCTTCTCTTCCGGAACTTCAAAAAACCGATACACGCCCGCATGATGGTGATTCTTCTTGTTCTGAAATTTTCTAACCAGAAATGAATCGCCAACAAATTCTCGAATTGACTTTATCTCTTTCTCATAAGTCAATTCAAATTGGTCAGGGTCAATTACAATTATCTCGACGAAACTATGTGGATTACTCGACAAAGCAAAAAACGTAAAAGGTACTAACATATCCTCGTACGTTTTACCAATAGCACTTGCTAAGAAATTCACATCGTACATTGAGCAGGCCAACGTCAGTGTAAGTACATATCCGCAATGCGATATTTAACCGCACAGTTTACACAGTACCTACTCGCTGTATCTTGAGGATCGAAATAAGCTTCCTTCTCACAAGACGAACACATTGCAGGAACATAGGTTTTCGTGTGACACGCCATCGGACAATCATCGCGACCGTAGTAACAGTTGTAACAAGGAGTAGTGTTAGGAAAGTTTTTAGGGCATAAATAAGGATCTTCCAGCCTTGCACGACGTTTGATTAGCTCTCGATTATAGTTGCTAATGCTAGACGAAAACTTAATATTGCTAAAATTGGGACCATCCTCCGACAAAGTAGGATCCAACAACGCCAAAAATCGAAGGCCACATAACTGATTAGCACTCTCGAATGGGTACTTCGGATGCCGCCGCGAACGACCACCAGCACGACGAGAAAACATAAAGCCGTGTCCCTGATTATTCCGATGTTGAGCTAAGTAAAACACCTTTTTGGTTGACCAATTTTGATACATACGCAATGGACAAGCACTACCCGATAAAACCTGTATGGTCATACCGTACGTCAGTTCTTTCAAAACCCGCTGAATGCCCATATCTAATATTTGAACCGGAACCCACTCTTTACTCTTTTGCTCGTTCCATGGATGTACAGCTTCTCCAACGCTCAAAGATTTAACATTAGCGGCCAAACGCCAAAAAGTATGAAAAAGATCTTTCGAAGTCGGAGAAGATCCCACAAATTCGAAAAGCGACTGAGCTACTGCTTCCGAACGACAATTCGTAGGTAACTCCTGACATACGTCAGTAACAAACACCCCAAAAGTGGCTCCCTCCAAAATTACGTTCTCATACCGAGAAGCAACGGACTTCATCAAACTATCACGACGACGAAGAACTCCTGAAATATCATGACGTTCGTTACTCGAAATCTTCGTTGCCATGGTCACCCTCCGGGTATTCAGATTCAGGAATATCCTCACCCAAAACAGACGCATCAGCCTCCTTCGACGGTGACGAAGTCAAATGAGATTTAAACTGCTCAGCCGTACGTTCCACCAACGTAAGAGCCTGTAAAACCTGCGCGCCGTGATGCTGGGCCAAAATTGCTTTGACTGTCTCTGCATCACCCGCAGATAACTTTGACAAATCTGAAGTTAACTTCACACCCGGCTGGTCATCCGCAGTTACGCAGTATGAAACAGTAGGTAACTGCCTCCCCTCCAAAGCAAAAGCATGCCATGAAGCTAAGTGCTCCGTTAAGCCCGCGACAGATTTATTTATCCGCCCCATATAATTTTCAATCTGGTCACTCATTTTCTTCTATCCCCAATTCTGGACAAGAATAGTCGTCTACAATAATTGGAGTTCCCTCTCCTACGCTTAGACACTGGCAATTGAATCCAAAAAACTCAACTGCTTCTTCATGTGTCATACCTTCTGCCTCATAACATTTAATGATTTTCCGCATTGAATATGCTACGAGAGGCCCTACTCCAGCATGTTGTTCTGCAATACCCAATATAGCTTCGTCTAACCCGTCAAAAACAATCGCCTCAGTCTCAGCTATATTATGAAAATATTCTTCAATGGCTTGCCGTTTTGGGTGTATTAATCTTTTTGCTGTTGCAGCCATTTTTATTTAGATTTTACCATTGTGAGACCAAGATAAACTCGGTAACCGTCCTCAACCTTGTGGCACTTGTCACCAAAAACCAACACTACGCTTTCTGGGTCATCACCCCATGAAGAAAGTGCCCGCAAACCACAGTGGATACCTGCCCCCCACACTGACGTATCCAATTTGTCAGACATTCGATATGCGAAAATGGGGATACGTACCTTATCTCCACTTTTGGAAATAGACCATTTAATATCTTCCTCAGCTAACGAAGAAACAGCCGTATGATATTCCTTTCCTGGCGTAAAATTCATCAGGAACACAGGCTGTTGCTTAGTTTCAAGGTGACGATCAACGTTAATATATTTATCAATGAATTCCATCGAATCGATAAACCTCTAAATCAAAGTTATGCTGATCGAAAAACGCCTTATCCGTACCGTGAAGCATCCAAGGATATATTTCCTCTGAAGCCTTCTGTCCAAGTCCCCGACGCCCTTCACGTCCCCCTACATTAACGTGCACGGTATCGTTTCTGTCCACCCCCTTGTAACAACACTTAGCATGACACTGCGCCATCAACTTCAAATCACAAATAGAAGCCTCCTGTTGCCTACAAAGTTCTCCTAGTATGGAGTCGCCGCCGTTATGATATATCTCCGAAAATGGATAATCCCACTTCTCCAAAAAAGAAGACCTTGCAGCCCACCAAGCTCCGGTTGCAAATCTAAATCGATGCCTTCCGTCAATAGGTTTACCGGTATACCACGGTTGTTCTTTAATACCCAAATGTTGATTTCCTCGGGAGCGGATGTGATGGATTAAACCCACAACAGTATGCTCCTGTAAACAACAACTAACGTGGTTCCACCAATCCTGTAATGACTCACTCAAATCAAAATAAGAATCATCATCCAACCACATAACAAACTCAGATTCACTAAAAACTGTCGGCTCTTCTTGAAACATACGTCGCATCAATGGGTATTTACCCACGTTAACATTCCCAACAGGGCGGTAAACGAAAACAGGGCAGCAACGACCAAAATGTGCTGCCCAATCCATTACGTACTGAAAAGAAGCATCCGATACTTCGTTTAATCCAATACGGATGTCTTTGACACAAGATTCGAGAGGAATGCTTACTTCGATAGACTCTAAAGTACGCCCTATAAGCTCCGGGTAATCTCCGTAAGTAACTGTGCATATATTAAACATGGATACCTACAACATGCCCAAAGCAGGCAGGCAGCCCCACCCAACTTTTGGAATAACACCAATTGTTGGTTCTGCTGCCATACCTACTTTGGGACAAATTTGGCCGCAGTAAGCTCCCCGCCAAAAGAACCTACCGAAGCCCAAAGTAGTGTTATTACGAACAACACTACTTCTTAGACATACGAGGACGTAACTGCTTCTTAGCCGCCTTCTTTTTCTTCTTTTTAGGATTAGCACTTTCACGAATCTTTGCAGCCATCTGCGTTCCTGTCACATAATCCTCTTCGTCTTCCGTCGAAGCGTCCTCACTTTTAACGTGTTCAACCGTATTCTCTATGATATCTACCACACGATCTCGACCGTTTAAAAGAATATCGATGTTACGCTGAGTTGTCTCCTGAAGATGCTCAAGCGCCACAATAGTGGTATCAATCTTATCAATAAACCCATCGTCGGCTTTATCTGTTGAAACCTCTGCAAACTTATCCAACACGTCAGACTCACCGGCTGCTAAAAAATTATTTAACTTTTGCGCCTGAGTGTATGTCTTCTGAATATACTGAAAAACTGTACCGGGAATTACGGGCTTACGCCCCCCTGTACGCGTATTAGTAGTGACCTCAACGGATCCCTTAATTTCGTCCGCTAACGCGTTCGACGACCAACCATTTTTACGAGTCTGGCTCAACAATGAGGTACGTTTTTTGGCGCTACTAACTCGCCCTAAATGTTTGAAATGCTCAAATTTCAAGAGTTTACCGTTAACCATAGGATCCTGCATCTGTTCAGAAATAAAACTCTTGTCGTAAATAATCTTTCCAGTGTCTTTATCTGTTTCCTTACAAAAAATTGCGGCAGTGTTACGCCATTCGTACAAACGATTGGTGTTGTCCATACCCCAATAGACCGCAAGTTTAGTTACCTCAAGCGACTTGTTTTCTACTGCTTCATTGTCGGTGAGCCGATCAATCTGACAACCAATTTCAATACACAAAAGAACACCAGCGTTAGCAAAACGACTTAACTTGTCGTAGCCGTCTTTAGCTATCTTCGCTGTATCTTTGTGCATCGCCTCCAATAAGTCGTCTCGATTCATATCGTTAATGTCAACCAACGATGCCATAACGCACTCCTTAAATAGTACTATTTACGAGACCATGGGAGTCCATGATATCCCGTCCCGAACATGATCTAGAAACGCAGCGTAAGGCTGCACGAGTAGTGTAAAACCGTCTTTCCCCTTAAACAGGTGACAACTACTATTATCTGCGGTAAACGCCTCCCAGTCTCCATTATGAAGAATCAGTCCATCTCGAAACCCTTTACGAGGAAAAACTAAGCCAAAGGGCCTAAACTTACTATCCGCATACCTGTCAGCCCCTGCCACATGCAAAAGGTCCTCATAAAATGAGATAAAAGGCAAATTCCTAAAAGACTTAAACCACATAGGATGAATAGCCCCCGAATGTCGGTGCAAGGGCTCCATCCCCGCAAGAGCAGTCCCCGCTAACACAACAGGGAAATTTGGAAACCTATCGTTAAATCCTTCAAAAGTTACTTCGCCGCCTCCCTGCTGACGAAGCTCATTCAAAACATTTTTATGTAACTTCAACCGTCTTACCGTAGCCTCAACCCTAGTAGTTTCCCACTTTAAGGCTCGCATATCCGTGTCGTCGTAATGCGGCACATCTATACTTGGAGTCAACGGAGAAAGTGGGTGATTAGAATCATTCATTCTACAGCCCTCATAACTCGGTACACTGAGTCTCTGGAGAAGGCGTCAATACGCCGACACTCAATAAAAAGACCCTCCTGACCTAACATCGGTCGTAACTCTCGCAGACGGCGTAATCCCTCACGCGCAGGTCTACCAGGAACGCCAGCAACCTTCTCGATTTCGGAAGCGTAATGCCATTCTCCATCTCGCATCAGTGACCATATACGGCTAATCGCTTCGTTAAATTCGTCCAAATCGTTCCCATGCAATTCAAACATCGTTACCTCATTTTCGCCTGCTCGCCGCGATATATACTTTCGTAATTATCACCTAGAGACATCGTGCGACGAACTGTAACTCCAAGCGCCTTGCGCAACAGCGACATGACCTCAGGATTACCGTGAATCATTTCACCAACCTCCTGCCACGGCAAAAATTCAGTCTTCTTCATACCCAGTAGGGGTACGCTTGCGAGACATTCAATATCAGCGCTAGGACTCTTCACGTCCATGGACCAACCCAACTCCTTCAACCGACCTTTCTCCGGCCCTTTGTGAGTTGTCATAATTTCATGTAGCATTGCAATAGTTGCCCAATTCCAATCCCATACATGATATTGACGAGGCTCACCGGCTTCATTTATATCTGTCCACCAAATAAACCGTGTCCTAACACGACGATTGGTGGGAGCTAAGGAATTCTTTGCACAGGTAAGACGTACACCTACGCCCTCAAACTGGCTATTAGCAATTCGCTTACTCCACAAAGAAGTGCGAATCTCGTATGTTTCTAAAAAACTAATCAGTTCCCCACCAGGGGTATACTCAGTAGTCCGCCCCAAATCATCTGTCTTCTCTTTAAGATGATTCACTAAGACAAGAGAGAAAGGCCAGTAGTCAAGTTCTGTCTTCCACCCCGAAAGAAAATCCGAATTCTTAAGGGCTTCAATCGGAAAACCTCTTTCTCCGTGCCCCCTCTTCTTAACCTTTTCCTGACGCTCTTCGCTACTAGCTGCTTTTAGACTATCAACACCAAAAACAACGGGAATTACTTTGCCAGGGCCGGGCTCTGCCGCAGTTCCAAGCATACCGCTTTTGAACTGTGACACATAAAATTCTAAGCGTCGCTGCCAATCCTCCAGAGATTCACAGCGGTTATAAATAACAGCACGGTCATCGTCACCGTACCGCATAACGTTAGCACAAAGCTGAGGGTTATACTTGGACTCCGTATCCAAGTGCACAGAACGACCACCGAATTCATAGAACCACCGGAATACCTCGTAAGCGAGAGTCGATTTACAAGTACCCCATCGCCCCGATAACTGAGCCAACGAACTCAAAGGCCAAACGTCATTGCCAGTTAAATATTCCAGTGCCAAGCAAGGCAAAGGAATGCCAACCACTACCTGCGCAAAATCCTCTGACGAGCCAAATACTGAATCCGCATTGAATCTCTGACGAGCGGCCATTTTCATGCCGTCCATCATGTCGTCTAACGTCTTCGACCGATTATCCGAATTCCACTGCACATTTAAATCATCTCGCTTTTTCTTTGAAGTCTTAGGACTCTTGCCAGGATAAGAATAACCAGGAACTATTAACTTATTCTCTTCTGGTGGAGACTCTGGAGTACTGTCCAGAATTCCCTCCAGTTCCTCATCGAAGCCGGATTTCTTCGCTCGTTTTTTAGCCATAATTCTCCTCAAAACCAAAAAAGGCAGGGGGACCTAGAGCGTCCCCTCTGCCTTTAATCTAAAACAATTTTACGTACGGCGCTTCAACTTACGCTTCGGACTAGTCCGCTTCGTATTCTCAGCCTGAGCAAGGGCACTTGTTGCCTTAGTCATGCTCTCTTCCATAGCAGTTTCAATATCAGAAGACTCTTCCTCTGGATCAAACTCGTCAGAAGATTCTTTATCTTCTTCAAAATCACTACTGAATGTAGCGGCCAACTCATCGAAGTCTTTATCGGTCTCCGCCTTAGAATCTTCCGCTTCAATTTCACCACCCTCAAACTCATCGTCTGGAGTCGTGTTCAGCGTCGCGTCAGCATCGCCACCTTCGACATAATCAATCGTCTCGGGCTCTTCAGTAGCAGTATCGGAAGCTACAGTATCGATCACCTCTTCTTCGTAAGCCTCCTCAGGCATGACAAAATTGGATCGTGCTTTCACAATCGCTTGCACAGAGTCATACTGAAGATACTCAGGATGCGACATCCAGGCGAACTCAAGCATTTTTGGAACATCCGCAAACGCTCTAGCAGTCAAAGTAGCCTCCTCCTCGACAGAAGATTCATGGAGAAGATAACCATCGTCGTCGTCTCCTTCCTCTTTCCAACCGAACAAATTCTTTTCAAAAATTCGTCCAGCCTCGTCCGCTGTCATTGACGGCGAGTACTTGACACCGCTCTCTGAAGTGTAACTAGGAGTCACCTTCACTTGGTAACTAGCTACCTCTTTTTCCCCAGGCACAACACCATTCCAAGTGGAATGCTTTGTGTTCTCTGGCTGCCAAACTTTAGGATTAAAAATCGTAAAGATGATGCCGCCATCAATGCCGCCAGACTCAGGGTTAAAAGTACCGCACGGATCACCGTACTGATATAGACCAGCAGGATTTTCGTCCGGATCTCCAGCCCATTCTTCTTTTTGCTTCTGACAAAGCTCAAGAATTTTACTGCCGCAATCGGACGACATCCACAGAACATAAAGCGGGTCATCTTCCGATAATCCAAAGGGACCATCTCGGTCAACCACTTCAACCTGCTTATCACGATTTGTATAAGTCAAGCGAGTTGTATTCATTGACTCACCTAACTCATAAACGTGACATACTGCAAAATAACGATTCTTCATTGTCGCAATTGCAGCTTCACGAAAACCACCGGTACTCGTCTTCCCGCCTTTCATAAAACGATTCCACTTTGGATCCCACGCACCTCCTGAACTAAACTCGCCTGCCTCATAAGCGTTAGTACAGCTATGAAAGAATACAGGATACGGAAGATTCCAGAACGGGATATTCTCTTTCTGGATATTATATGTATCTCGTTTCCATCTCAACGAACGCGTTGACGGGGTTTGGCGACTAACAATAAAAGTAGACACCTCAGACTTACAGTTGGGAATATCATCATTTGTAATTCCAACCCACGGCGCTATTGCACAGGGACCATAAAGCGACATCCCACCAAGCTGATCCTGACGAGGACCAATACGGCCCGGATCTAGAGACTCATTTGGATTGGTTGCCGTCCTCGTATTCCAAATCTTGAGAACAGCTTTGCCACCTTTATAGCAGCGACCTACACGTTCCAACCTCACATTTGTAAGGTGTGAGTTAATCGTATGATCGCCACGTGGCGTAAGAGTTGTTTGAGCGCCTTCTTCGTCCGTCTTTAAAGCGCGATTCTCTGCTGTATTAGTTTTACGAGCCTTAATCTTACCGCTGAACTTCTTAGACATTTTTTTCTCCTCATTTTTTCATTTTTTATCATTGCTGAGCTCATTTTCGATGCGTTTTACAACGGATATGATTTTCCCGAAGATAGTGTCTTCGTCCAAAAGGTGACCGTTACGCTCCAGTTCAATAGTTACCCATTTTCGGTAACGTGTGGTTTCTTTAACCAGTGAGCGATAGTTAGTAACAACCTTCTTTAAAAATTCATGATCCGATTCGTAAACATCAGCATCGCGGGTAGTGTAGCACCGCTCTGCCTTCTTTGCAACCAGCTCAACACTGCTTTTTAACGAAATGTCCAAATGGATAATTAGGTCAGGCACAGGCTGACCAAACACGTCATAATCCACTTTATCTAGGTGGATTGCTAGCTCTCTAGCCTCCTCAACGGGCACTTTGGCACAACTGTAAGCTACATTCGAAGGACACCAACGATCACAGAGAATGTAATCTCGAACAGCGAGATTCGCCTCTAATTCGGACCGTGCCTCAAAGCGGTCTACAGCGAATAACGTACTAGCAATTTTAATATGTGCGTTACCATATTGCCCGTTTAAATATTCCCCAACCAACTTCCCATATACAGTGTGCTCATATCGGGGAAATGAAAATTGCGCTACATCCTTGCCCTGAGAAGATAAGTACGCAAAAAGACGTTTTGTCTGCGTACCTTTCCCCGAGCCATCGACTCCTTCAATGACGATAAACATTTAACATCCCCATTATGTGTAGTTCATAACCATCCCGTCTTTAGTAAAAGTTCCAGAAGGTAAACCTAACTCATGTGCTCTATCCGAAGAAATAGCTTCTCCCCAGTGCAACATCATATCCGCCTCAATACCTAGATAATAAGGATCCTTAGTGGTAGCTTTACCGTCCAAATTAGTAGGGTAAACAGGCACACACTCACGCATAGCAAAAGGTATTACTTCTTCAGCAACTAATCTTACATTCTCATAAGGCACCTCCAACAAAACAGCGTCATGAATCTGCAATAAAATTCTGAACAAGTTAGGATCACCCACGTCTACACGAGCTTGATACAGATAACCCATTGCCCGAGAAACGACACTAGCGATCATTGATTGAATCGGAAAATTCATAGCCTGCCGACCGAATTCTCCCTGTAAGCTTCGGTCGTCGTCCGCAACTGGAGGGAACCTCCGATAACGGCCAAAACAATTAACAAGCCAACCTTCATAATTTCCAACTCCTTCGTAACGAGGTTTCCTATTGGCACGGTCCTGACATTCCGCAAAGAAAGGCTTAAGCCCTGGATACATGTGAAAAATCGTATCGATAATTTGCTGCGCCTCATCAATGCTAACATCAATACCCTGCTCTTTTGCCGCCATTGCAATAGCCTTAGCTCCTCGCCCATACGCAATACCAAAGATCACGCTCTTAGCTACTATTCGTAAATGCGATTTATCGATTGCAGCCATAGCAGATTTCGTTGGCTCACACTGTAAACCAAAACTCAACTTTGCGACATTAGAATGAATGTCGTAAAAATCAGGGTGCTCTTCGCCCAGCTGATTACGTTTCGCATGCTCTATCATGCGCTGATCATTAGACATAATCGCCATGCCGAATAACTCTGCTCCAATATAATCGGCCTCGATAAATACGTACCCAGGAGACGCACACATTACACTTCGAAGCTTGTTTTTATATCGATCACCAAGCAAACGTTTATAATCGTTATCCCTGCTTTTTGAGATATTCTGTAAATTAGGCCGAGCACTCGCCCACCTACCAGTTTCCTTAGTTTGATAAATGTGAGTACGTACTCGACCGTCATCACACATGTGTCCGGCCAACCCCTCTTTGTAGATGAGTTCATCCTCATCATCTCTAACAAACTCATTATCGTCATCCATCTCAGGAGGACGAAGCACCGTCTTTACGACTTGATCTAAAAAACGGTGATCTCGCAGCATATTAATATAATCTGCTGCCGTAAGAGAATCCTTTAAATCATACCGTACATCGTAGGCGTCCTGTGCCAGCAACGCTAAAGCTTGCTTACCAGTAGAAGGAGTATGCTCCTCCTCTTTGCCCTTTACACGAATATCTATCCAAGGCTTAGGTGGTTTTGAAGTGTCGAGTAACGGCTCCAAATTAAGACGCAATGCATCAGCAGGGCTAACTCGCACAGGCTGGCCATCCTCCGTCTTCTTACCGTTTAACTTAACACCATACAAAAACTCACGAACCTGAATCAGCGACCTCGGATTAAACTCTGGCCAGCCAATTAACTCTCGAAACTTCTCTACCTTTTCCTCGCGAGCAGAAAGGAAAGCTATCGTTAGCGCCTCAACACGCTCCATGTCTAAGCGCACTCCACTCTGATGGATCTCCAGAACTGCCGGAGCTGCTATCTGAGACTCCCAAAATGCCTCTCGACAATTGTTACCTTCGTAATCTTCGTCAAGTAAAACGTCAAACTCGTAAAAAAGTCGCAGTGTTACATCCGCATCGTAAATGCCGTAGGGCAAAAGCACCTCGTCGGGACATTCTCCATACCCCTCCAAATCCTTAGAGGATAAACCACGTTCCTTACAATGAGCAGTTTTCCAGTCGCTCAAATCGGAATCATATCTAGGACAAGTCGTATAACGGATTGCAAGAGATTCCAGTTTATATTGAGCTGTCTCTTCAATAGCATGAGCCATTAAACCAGTGTCAGCACCTCCCTCATATTTCGTGCGAAACCAAGCAGGCACAACATCGTCTTCTTTAAACCCCAGAGAAGAGTAATGCTTATATCGAGGAGAGTTCTTACTGCCTTCCGTAAGATCCAAATCATAAAGCGGCGCTGCAAACTGGCTACGAAGATCTAATCCGTAATGAACTAACCACTCAAGGTCCGCGTTAAAAAAGTGCCCTACTACGCGTTTCTTACGAAAAGTATGCCCGTAAAACTCCCCCCCTTTAAAGAATTCCGTGAGCAAGTACATGCAAGCTTGAATGTCCGGCTCGAAGACAGGCTTACCACCAGGACCAGTTAAACAAATTCCAGCTGCTTTCTTCGGCAACCATGAAAACTGCACAGTTCTTAGATAGCTGCCAGCGTTTACTGGATGTTCTCCGTGCCATTCTGCATCTACTGCAATTATATTAGATTTACGAAACGTAGGATCCTTCTCAATCTCAACAAGTGTATGAAAAAGATCTGCAATGTTATTAATAATTCGGTGGTCTAAATCTTCCTCTCCAGCCGTTAAATCTACACCGCGAATAAGCTGTCCAAAACGGCCCAAACCCCTTTCTAATTGACGACGAACAGATGGATCACGAGATACTTGTGCAGGATGCACCACAGTCATAATCTTAGAAGTATGCGTGCGCTCTCCTTCAGGATCTTTATTTTCAAACGCAGTAGGAAACGAGAACTCCTCGACACGCCCTTCCATATAGGTCACCGAATACTTAGTACCAAGAAGCGCCTTACTAGCGTCTGTTCCCAAACACAAAATGTATTTAGGACGCACGATACGCAACTCTTGGTGTAACAACGGAAGACAATCCTTAAGCCACGCCGCCCTAATACGTGTAGACCCATCCGGAGGCATAAACTTAAGAATATTAGTTACATACCAGTTCGCCCACCCTCGAATCCGAAGTTCGGTCAAAATTTCACGTAATAATCTTCCCGTGTCGCCCCATAAATTTCGCCCTTCGCGAATTTCTTCCCTCCACGGCATCTTGCCGATGATCATTACATCCGCAGGGTGGGGTCCATCTATCGGAAATGCACTATCTAAATGCTGCCCCCAAATGTGCCCAGGAACAAACGATGCTAACTGCTCTCGATGCGGTCCTATAAAAACTTTGCACTGAAAGTTTGGCTTGCGCAATGCTTCCACATACAAACGCTCCAGAAGCTCGCCGGGGGTAAACTCAGTGACCTTCTTACCGTCACGAGTCTTCTCTGTGAGCAAAGTTTCCTTGTCCCCCAGTCCTTTCGCTAAAGAAACGAAACAACCGCCAGGAGGAGGCACAGGCATCCCTGGCGCATTCAACGGATACATACTAGAAGCTTCAACATCCTTGCGAAACTTGTTGTACTTCTTCTGATAAGCCAGCTCCGTCCTAGGCATAGACACGCCCGGATCAGAAGCCCGATTATCAATCGCCAGATTTCTACGAATTCTTGCCATCACTCACTCTCCTTCCCGCAACCGAAAACGAATCTCCTTAGCCGCAGCCTGTCGCTCTCTACGTTCTATAGCTCGCTCCTGGCGATCAGCTGACGATGCAACCTGCTTACGGTGACGAGGCACAGAAACTTTATTATCTCCCGTGGAATAACTCAAACGTCCCTTACTATTGTTGTGGGTAGCATTTCCCATCACTCACTCTCCTTTCTTTTCCATGAAACGACACACTTCTGCTCTAACGCCTTTTCCGCAATATAGTTTCTCAAAGTGTCCCGTTCCAATGAACCAGGATCTACACCGTCTGGAAGGGTTACTGCCGCAAAACCATTCTTAAACTTTCCCTTCATATTACTAATTAATTTTTGGATCGCCTCCTTCTCCATCTCTTCAGGATCGAAAAGAAGAACACCCGCCTGATCTTTAAACGACGAGATAAACATACTCTGTTGCTTTCCTGTCATGCTTGCACCAAAAGTACAAACACCCATAGGACCCACAGACCACACGTCACTCACACCCTCGGTGATAACACCCATGCGATAATTAGACGCGTTGCCCAAGTTATAAAGCAACTGAGCTCTTGGTGTGCCAGGACAAGTGTAATACTTAGGCGGAGTACTGGGATCCTTCCAGTCTAACTCACCTACGTATCGTGCCTGCCACCCCCGCATCTTCTTGTCCTGATAGATAGGGATGATCAGGCGATTTTTACATAGCCACCGATCGCTAGTATGACAAAAATGCACGTTATAAAACGTGCCAATTCTGCCCGAATCAAACCCGCGAGAATCTAGATAAGCTCTCGCAACATGGTCCATAGGAAGTTTATCAATACGTGTAACTTCCCCAGGCCAGTTAGCAATAAAGTCAGAAACAACTACTTGTTTGCCTTCTCTTACAACAGGCTCAAAAGTAAAATGCCCCCGAATTAAATCATACAACTTTTCGCGATGCCGATAATCTGAAAGACAGTCCTCATTAAAACAATGCGCTAAATGAAGTTCCGGTCTACCAAACTCATCGGGGACGCCAAATCTATGATTAATATACAATCTATATCGGGTGTCATTACAGAAAGGACAACTGACGATATAGTATTCTCCTGAATATCTAACGTAGGCCTTGTGAGTATTCGTTTTAACATCGTAACCCACCTGTCGCTGCTGACTCTCACCCTTGTTCTGTATCCTTACATAACTGAATATTTGCTTGCAGCTTAAGTACAACTGTTTATTAAGTACTTGGCTCACTTCCGTCATCGTCATGGTAATTATCCCACTCTACTATTTCTTCGTTATGGTTTAAATTTTCCTGCTCATTTTGATGTGCATTTACGACCGGCGACGCATACCCAACAGTTTGAGCAATGTCTTTGTCAATCACTGTCATCCTCGCAGGATCGATATATAGATCGTCACGTGCAATAACAGTATTGAAATCGCCATCAACTTCTATGACCCTAGCGGGCCTAGAGGCTGCTCGTCGGTGTTTAGTGCACGAAATCTGTCCTTGATTTTTCTCATTTAAATTACCAATAACAAAAGCAAAATCTAAATTCTCAGCAAACGACTTCGACTCAGCTGAATCCGTATGATGTAAACGAGCTCCTGGTTTAAAAGAAGCATTTGCTTGCCCAGAAAGCTGGTGGACCAACCACACAGGACACTTAAAAGGCTTAGCAAGAAGGTTCGCAGCCATCAGTGGGGCCTCTGTAATTCGATGTCTCAAATCTGACGAGTCATCCCCAAGGAACGCTAAATGACGCTTCACCATCGCACCAACGTAATCAATGACTATGTTCTCTATGTAATAGTCATAAGTGCTATCTCGCGAACGATGGCTAAGCTCAGTTTTTAACCGAGAAGCGATCTCTTTAAGCCCTCCTCCGCCTGCTCTTAGAAACGCTGCGTCACTCCCTGTCATATCTAATACCAACGAATGATCGTTCATAACAGATACTACTTCTAACACCCTGTCGCGCTCTGTCCGAAACATGCCGTCTGATATCTGCTGAGCAAATCGCTTCTGCTCATATTGCAAAGGACGATCCGTATCTCCAGAAAGACTCTGTATACCAGTAGCATCCATAGCAGCTAAAGAAGCGCGCTGGATTTGACCCATATACATTAAAAATCGATGCTGTAACTCTGGAGATTTAGGTGCCTCGTAAGACACGAGAACTGAAAGACCCATACGATTAGAACCCGTATCAGCCGCAGCCAGCCTAGAAGCCTGTGCATTTCTAGCCTCATTACAGCATAACATTGCCGCAAGGGTAGTTTTACAAGTCCCATAGGGAGCTAATATTCCATACACTTCCCCAGGACAATGACCGCCCGCTAGAAAATCGTCGATAAAAGATAACCCTGTAGATCGGAGATTTAACCCAGCTACCCGATCCCACTCAGGCTGATACGTTTGCGTAGAAGATTCCGCATAACCTAACGACTCCAATGTCGTAAGTTTCTCCTCCCAACCCTCTAACATGTCAGGAAGACTAGCGGGAACCACATCAGACGTTGCCTTGGCAACCATGTCCCGAAGAACAGATTCTTCAATCAACTGCTTGATTTTAGACGATGCCCACCTATGCATCGCTTCATCAATAGAATGACCGTCGCAATCGTTATTTAAGAAATCTTCTAAATCTTCAAGCTCTTCTGTAGAAAAATGCTCTGGCATACTTTCAAGAAGAGCCTCAACTTCAACCCACATCAATTCGGGGGTAGGAAGCTCATCGTGCTTTGTATGAAAATTTAACAAAACACGGTAAATAAGTTGATACGTTTCTAAAGACCCGAAGTGTGACACTTCGAGCTGTTCGCGAAATACCTCGAATAATTCTGGACTATTACATAATGCCTTAAGAACTTGTCGATATTCACGAACGGTCAGCCTTGACCGCTGAACTGACATTGGGACCTCCATAACCATTAACACACCGACAACATGTCACAATAAATCCTGTCTGCATCCTCCGCAAAATTAGAGGGAAGAAAATCACCCCATCTCTCGTCATATTCACGAGAAAAACAGGTGTACTGAATAACCGCCTCACGCTCAATTCTGCTTGCCACTCGCGTAAATAACGATTTATTGTCAATCTTGGAGATATTAGGTTCTCGCAACATCGACACAGCTAAGCAGTACCTATACAAAGACGTCAAAGGTGCCAGCTTATCAGTCAACAAGTAGTATACTGCCGATTGAAGGTCATACCCTAAGGACTGTTGATAACGCAAGAGGTAAGAACGAGAAAATTTACACTGCCTCTCAAATTCCTTAGGTATCTCCTCAATAAGCAATTCACTTTGCTCATGAAAAAATTTTAACCATTTCTTGCTGACTAACTGATCCGGATAAGGCGCAGACATAACTGTTCCCGCAATACCACGAAAAATTACTCGCACATACAAACAAGGATGAACATGTGCCGGGCGTAACACTTTAACGATGTCCAGCCACGTGTTTTTAATACGCCGCTTTTTATCCTCAATAGTCACCTCCGTCACTTTCCCCTCATAACGAGGATGTGGCAAATAAGGATGTTTCATAGACTTACCGAGTCTCGCCTCAAAGAGACGTCGCTCTAATGTGTAGGTAGTCTTCAACTGCTCACACATATCGCGCTCCTCCGCGCTACCAGAAGCTGCATCCTTGATAGGTGTAGCCCTATTTCCTGGTACAGGCTGTCTTCGATATTTTGTCATTGTTAGCATTTCCGCTCAATCCCCATTATTCACTTAGTAAGCTCTCTAACACACTTTTCTGTGGAAATATTTGTTCCCAACTATTCTTCTTGTAAGTACTCGATCTTCGCTTTGCTCGTTGATGAAACGACGAGTTAAACTGATCTAAATAATCGTGAACTGTGCCGTGCGTTTTTCCTTCGCTTAATCGTGATACACGTCCAGGTATCTGAACGTCGTTAATAGGACTTCCGCCACCATCTGCACGAATTAAAACTTCTAAAGAATTAAAAGATACTCCTACATTCCAAACGGTAGTAGCAATAGCTTTTTTTAACTTTCCTTGTTCGAACTGCTTCGTTAACCAGATACGACGTTTAAGACTTGTAAGAGGTTCGTCCGGTGAAATAAGATCCGCCTTCGCATATTTGGCTCTATCCCACGGAGTTAGAGAACCTTCCCGATACACCAGAGTAAAATCAGGTAAATGCGATTTTAGATGTATTGCATGTTGCAACGTCTCGCATGTTATCAAAACTTGCGTGTCCGCATCATACTTATTAGCGTCCTTCGCGATAATCGAGTTTCTTACATCATTACGCCAAAGCCCATATCTTTTACGTGTTACAAAATCATCGGCCTTCCCGGCCAACGGGTCATAGTCCATTTTTACATCAGACCAGTGAACTTTAATAGGTATCACAAGCCCATGAGATTGCGCTTCAGCATAGTCCACCTTGTAAATAATAGGACCAAAAATACCCTCCAAGCGCAAATCTTTGTTATCAATTCGCATATCCTGACTAGCGGATAACCCATAGTTACGACTAGTGTCCCACACCATTAACTTCTTGGAATAAGTATCCGCTGCAAGCTCGTGACATTCATCACCAAATAATATATGAGTAGATCCTGGCTCCTTTGCATGTTGCATACTAGCCGCTGTGTAACACATCACCCGACGACCAGTTCGCTTCTTACCACCACCAACGATACCAACGTCCCCTACCATCTGACACAATTCAGGGTAGATACGCTCACGCAAAACAGGTACTCGCTGCGTCACCACATCTATTCTAGCTTTAGGAAGAAGTGCGCAAATCAATCCGATTAGAAAAGATTTACCAAAACCAGGAGGACAGTCGAACCGCCCACACCTATGTGACAAAACCTTAGTAATGAATTCCTGCTGTCCCGGACGCAATTCGTAGTTCCGTATATTTTCCCAGTGAGGAATCATTACATCTGCCGGTGGCCACGGAGCAAGATCCTTAAACTTAACCCCGTATCCGGCCATCGTGAGTGCTTGCTTCGCTTTTTTCCAGAATCCATATGGACAAACTATTCTCGATTTATGATCCAGTACAAATAAAGGACGCTCAATAAACTCTATAGGTCCTTTACCCAACTGCTTCATTCTCTGTTTGGCTTTCCACCCCACATGCTGTTTTTTCTCCGTAAATGTAAGTCTGGGAGCCAAAATATCCAAAATTTGAGCTGTTGTTGGTTCTACTAATAGCCTGTTTCCATGCTTCAAAAGGGTTACAATTTTCGAGTTATTTGCTATTGACATGACATATCCTGGGTTGACTTCCCTCATTTTTTACCGCTAAAATATTAAAAAGCTGGTTCCTCGCCATAACACACCGGAACCAAGAGTGCCGCTAAGAGCCGGTCAGATGCCACACTGACCGGCTCTTTCTACGTATCCATCGGAGGAGGAGGATATTCTTCAAGCTCTGATGGATCTTCTGTCACACGATGAACGCGACGGGGACGAATAGAGACAACATCGTAAAAACCGTGTTCGCCGGGTTTCCAAGGACTTAGCCCTTTGTATTGTCCTGCCTTGCTCATTAAGCGCCAAAAATCCTCGTCTGAGATCGCATTGGGTACCAAACAATTAATCCCAATGATTTGATTATCCATAAAAGCTTCGTGTAAAGAGTATCTCAATCGATTACTTTTCGTAGCTCTGTAATAATTTTTGTGCCATCTCTCGTTCTTTAGTTTTCCATCAATATGTATGTCCCAATGAATCGAAAGAACGTCCCCCTGAAAACGATTTAGTAGTTGTGCGGCCATACGCATATTGGAATGATGCCAACTAGCTAAAAAAATAATATTATCATCAGGACTACGTTGAAATATAAACTTACCCGAGTCATCACCATCCCTGACTTTCTGATTTCCTAACGAGGGAGTCAAAAATCTAATCCGAACAGTAAGCTCTCGCATCGAGATTACCCTCTTACCTGACCTGTACTCGAATAAATAGAATAAGCTTCAACTTCCTCAGAACTCGCAAAGTACAATTCAGGATCAAATAAGGTACGTGATGATGAATTAAGTTTGTCCTGCCAATGCAGACTAGCAAATCTCACAAAAGCTCTAGAAGCTGCCAAAGCCCCTTTCCAACCAAAATCATGCCGACGATTAATTCTCCATAAAAAATTATGTGGCAAATCATAATCGACGTCATCCGCATCTAATGTGTTCCAACAATCATAAGTTAACTTAGCGCGTTGTCCGCCTCGCTGCTGTAACAGCAGATCGATATCTTCCATTTGAAGCAATTTAAAATTAGCCGGTGTAAGTCCCAAAAAACGCATAAGTTTAGTAAACCTGTGAGGTTTATCGGGATGAACAAACCAACGAGGATCTAATACTTCAGTAACCCACCGTACGCACGAATTCAAATGAAAACCACCTATAAACCCCAGTGAACACGCTAGTGGGTGATATCGAAAAATAGACAACGCTTTTTCCTCGTGTTCGACAACGTTCAATAACAGTAAATAACTATTGAACATGTTACTATCTACCTGCCTCCAACGAACAGACAACCGTCCGCTAGTATCTGAGTGCCACATTCTCTGAAGAACTTCTACGGGATCCGATCGTACAGCCACAGTAGGACAGATGGTCGCATTGCCCACCTCAAGCGAACGAAATCTCTTCTTCAAAGCACTGTGTGTCGGTGCCTGCAATACATGCTTCTTCTTGTGTGTATGATATGCAGTCACAATAAGATCTGCATTGCCGGGCATACCCAAAACTCGAACAAGTTTCGCAGTCAAAAAAGAATTGCGAGAAACAAACTCCTTAGGCGTTAACTTAGAATTAATAGCACGGACACCGTTTTGGCCGCACCAGACCATTCCCTCAGAATCTGTATGTAAACGTAAAGTATCGTTCATCACGCACCGACCGAAACCGTCCTATCAAAAGACGAAGATAAAGCTTCCTCATGAGTAATAACAAACAGCTGGTACTTATCTCTAATCTTCTTGGCCATCTGCACCAACACTTCTTTAAAATAACCGATGTTTTCATCATCCAATCCAGAAGTCGGTTCATCGAGAAACATCATGCCAATACTGTTGCCAAACAAGCGGTTAACCGCCGATCGAAAACATATCGCTAAAACCACTTTCTGTCCTCCGCTCAGCGATCCTGCGGAACGAGACGAAGCACCAGGAAAATGCACTTGAAAACTCAAATTCGTATCTGCCTCCACCCAGAACGGATTACCAAAATTCTCGAGTGCTGCGTTAATCTCGCCCGTAATCGCAGACAGGTTTGCCTGGGCTACCTGCCTAGGAAGACTCTGCCAATGAAAAAGATCCCTTACCTTACTAGTAACCTCCAGCAACTCCATGCAACGAGCACGATCAGCTAGTCTTTTTTCCAGCGAAACTAACAGCCGCTCATTATCGTCAATGGCCTCTTTCTTTACACTCGCAGCGCCATCTAACGAATCAATTTTTGTTTTATTAGCCGTATGCTCAGCCAATCGATCCTTAGCTCGGTGGTAAATAACATTATACTCCGACAAGGATGACCCCCGGAGGGCACTATCTAAGGATGAAATTCTTTCATTATTAGCGCAAATTTCTCCTTCAATTTGCGATGCGGATTTCTCGAACTCCACAACGCGTTTCTGAGATACTTTAAACTCTCGGTCAGTGTTTGTGTGTGCAGACAAAACGTTTTCCCAAACTTCAGTATTAAAATTTAGATGCTCTTCGTTCACCTCGATGCCGCTGATTTCATGAGTAATACCGACAACTACTTCCTCATAAGATCGTAAGTTTTTGCGATACTCAGTCTTCAAGATCTCGGCCATCTTCTCGCCATGCACGTCCTGACCACATGTCGGACAAACACTCTCTGAAGGAGCCTCCAGCTTTGGCTTGATTTTCTCGTGTCCCTTCAATTTCAGCCGAAGCGCATCTAACCTCCGTTTATTTTTAAATGCCTGCTCCTGAAGCAGCTTACCCTCACGCATCTCGATTACAGCTTCAGAAGCCTTAGCTGCAAAACCGCCTAACTTCTCGGCCTCACGTTTTACTGCTACCAGCTTCGTTCGTATATACTTCGCGTCTTTTGTAAGTGACTCACCCACCTCTCGACACAGCTTGCGCTCTTGATACTGAGACATCAAAACGGTGTAGTGTCGGATAATCTTCTCGGCACCCCTGTGGTTCTTCTCCTTCATCAAATACTGACTGTACTCACTTCGCCGAGTCTCAAGATCAGCCAAATCCAACCGCAATGACGATAAGTTAGCCTCAATCTCGTCACGATTGTCTACAACATCCGTCGCCAGCCTCTTGTCATTGAGAAACTTCGTGCAGACATCGTAAATGTCAGTCGACTTCTCCGTGCCGCACAAAGACTGAAAAACCGCCGCTCGTTTACTGTCAGTTTGGCTTAAGAACGAAAACATATCCCACTGATTTACAAATACGTAGGAATCGATCAATCTGCGATTCATACCTAAATTCTTAATAAGATGCTGCTCAATATCAGCAGCCTTGGTATAAGACTTATCCCCCATAACTAATTTCGCGCTATTGGGACGTAGATTGCGAATCAACTTAAAAGGAACACCTTGATGTTCCCCGCATACCTCAACTGAGCTTCTGTCTCGCTCGCCAGCAGTGTCACAAATAATACCGGCCTTACGCCCGTCAAACCTAGAAAAATCATTAGTTAAGCAGGCGTAGATTCCATTCACTAGTGTCGACTTGCCCGATCCGTTCGGACCTACAATACCAATTAACCCCTGACTCAACTCATATGTAGAATCTCTATACGGACCAAAGTTCTGTAATCGTACTTTCGTAAGTTGCATATTATTCCTTCTCCACAAAAATATCCCAATCACATACAACCGGTTTTGTGAGTTCAACGTGTTCCTTCACACCCATCGAAGGCTCATAGTAAAAAGCAGGAGATGTAGTACTTCTAGGAACTACGCGCTTATCGTTTGTATGCCGGATATATTTACCGGGCTCAATACGAATAGTTGCTTTAGGACAACGTTCCCTAATAAATTGAAAGACCTCTGCACAACTGTACGTAGTATGGTTTTCCGACCAGCTAAACCGAAGATCGTGTTCCAGTAGAATGCCTTCCCCATTCTCGTTGTCTGTTTCAAAACTTTTCATCCGAAACCAAACTCCATATTGAGCGGTATCCAACACGTAACCTAATAGTTCTTCAACTGTCCGCCTGCTTGGAAGGTGATGAAGAACGTTACATACGAGAAAAAACTCCGGAGACGGCAACGTCCCACGAAAAGTAGAATCCTTTATGTCCCCGCATACGAAAGAGATTCCTTGCCCCAGAAGATCACGACGAAAAGCCTCGTCAATGTCCACTCCGGCACAATCTCCAGTCGTAATAGACTGATCATATGAAGGGAAAAATACCCCTAATTTGTGCAAAAAGATGATCACCGAAGAACCATGCTTTGTGCCTAAATCAATTACTTTCATTCGTCAATTGCTCCTTATGCCATCTGCGTAATTCTTCAGATGGATCGCCACCAGATAGCAAACGTTCGGCCAGCTGACGTACGTCCTTACCACATTCAACTGACTTCAATAAAGACTCCATAGTCACGTTTTTACCAGACGCAATCGCTTCTTGCTCCTCGGAAATTTTCGGGGAGTGCTCTTTCCAAAAAATGTGCCCAGAATCACCTACCAATTTCTCCAGACGACACATGTCCCCAGAAAGAGAATGATCGTATTGAAATCGCACCAAAGGAGTGCAGATTTCTTGTGGGACTGAATGTTGTTCCGCATGAGCCTGAGAAGACTCATACACCGTGTAATACTCCCTGATACAATCCTCAATGTCCGCTACCGTTCCCATGAACGGCCAATCGATAAAAGGTCTCTGCAATAGCGACTCTTTAACAACCTCGACCAGCTGACGACCACGACTTCTTAAAAGATACACGTACTTATCTTCTGGCTCAGAAATCGCTTGCATGCATGTACTGCCCGGAGAAAGCACTGTTAGCGGATCGTGATGTAAACGAGACTCGTGCAAGTCGCCTGTGATTAATAACCGCAGGCCGGGAAGCCAATTCTTCACGTCCTCTAGCTTTCCCTGGGGAAGAGCACGTTCGCCCATCCATTCTTCCCACACTTGATGCATTACCAAAATTGTATTCTCAGGAGCAACTTTGAGCGTCTCAGTAACGTAACTCAATTCGTCTTGTAATCGTTCTTTTGCCTGAAAATCGATGCCTACGACGGTATAATCATTTACGTCAACACAATTACGATGTAAATGGATAGCATATTTCGATAAAGACGCCCAAGGCCCTTCCTGATATTCATGTTGCCCCTGTACAAATAACGTTTTAATACCGGCAGCGCCTAATTTCTCAATACCTTCTTGTAACTTGAGTATTGGCTCAGAACCATTAATCTGTTTATCGAGAATGTCGCCAGCTAGAATGACAACCTCAACCTCCTTACGAATTGCTAGATTTACAGTCTGCTCCCAAGCAAAATAAGAATCGCCCTCAATGGGGCGATTACTCCACGTACGTTTCTTCAAGTGAAGATCGCTCGCTGCCAAAGCAAAATAATCGCCCATATTAACCTTCCTTAAATAGTGGAATTTAAACCATGGCCAAACCCATCATCACACCCATCCCGGAAGTCGCAGACCGGTACACTATAGCCCTACTCAAAATTGAGCGTCTTGGTCCCGACGAAATAGACATTGATGATATGCGGAAACAAATAGATTATTACAGAGAAGGACTAAAACTAGAAGACCCTGAATTAGCCCAACTTGTGGAAAACCTATACGAAATAAACGGCGAAATGTGGGATGCCGAATACGCTATTCGCAAAGGCCAAGACAAAGATCTCGGCCTTGAGGAAATTGGGATACGCGCGTTGCATATCCGAGATCTCAACCGAAGTCGAATGAAAATAAAGAACGACATCATTGAACTAACAGGAGACGGATTCAAGGACTGCAAAATGAATTACGCGAAGTAATTACGGTTAAAAATCCAACTTATCAAGCTCGTCAATGAGTTGATCAGTGCCCTTTTCAAAAGAGTCCTCCGGATTAAAATCGTTGGATAAAATTGCTTCACATTTCATACATCTAGTTCCCCCAATATTCTCGTCATAATACGCCTGAGAAGAACTGACTAAAGAACCACATTGATCACACTTGAAACGGGAAGCACATTTGTCTTTGTGAAACCGGCAAGCAGTATACTCGACGTGATTTAACCGAAATGTTTTACCATGATTGGACAGTATCCCTTTATCTAGCAGATACTCGTACCAAAAACGGAAGGGGCCCGAGCAATCAATAAAAAACTCCCCCGGCAAAAGAATATTATTGCCTGAAGGTACACTTGTAGTTATTTGCTTGTCTTGCTGGGCCCCATCTTCAGAATAAACTTTTCCAACCAAATGGTAACAGTTCTCATCCTTTGACCACACACAGGCCAGTGCCATAAGAATGTCACCGTTACTGTGATTAGTAATCTTCCAAGGATCTAACAACGTACATAATTCATTTGCTTTGTTCATTCTATGTCCTTAAAACAATTACCCAAGTACTTTACAAAATTCCACTTCTTACGAATTGCTGGGGTGTCAAAGTCCTTCGGTAATTTTCCTTTGTATTTAATGAAATACATAAATGTCTCCGCGAAATCCTCGCCAACATTATCAGAAGCGTAATATGAAACGTGCTCCTTATCACTGTAGTGAAAACATTCTAAATTATCATGTGCTGCACCAAAAACATCCCTAAATTTGGAAGATTTAACCAAACTTCGGTGATTGTCAGCAACCGCATGACCATATTCATGTCTAAGTACGTCCCTCAACGGCATACTATCGCCCCGGCAACAACCATCATACATACGAATCATGGATATCTTAGGTATAACTATGTCCCCGCAACCTCGATAGTATTGCCACCCATACGCAAAGCCAAAATATGTTTGACGAACCGTAACATTTGCTAACTTTTTACTCCAAAATCCTAGATTTTTGAGATCCGCTCTTACAGTACGACAGGCAGATTTAAATGAATCTGCACTTATAATAGAAGAAAGTTGTGACATAACTTATGCTACCTTCTATGTTGCATTGCGGGGTCATTGCGACGTGCGCTTAAACACCCGAACATTAGATAAAGTTTCCACCCAAACACGAGCTCCGCAATTTAGCGGTTTATTTGGGTTATAAACAATAACAGAAGGTCCTTCTATTTCTACAATGTGTCCATACAAATTCTGTTTTCCTCGCTTCACTGTAACGATAGGGAGATCCGTTCCGTTTTTCTTATTAGCTCGAATATTATGTTGATTCACGTGTATTCGAGTTACTCCTCGCTTCCCTGCGTAAGGAGACACACCGTTTGTTAAAGCACGTTTAGGTGTGGAACAAACTGTCGAAATCGATTTCTTCGTCGTCATCATCGTGTGCAACTCCCATCACTTTAAGTAACTTCTCGGGTAACCCCAATTCCTTAAGTGTTTGGTATGTTTGCTCCTTATTTTTCTGAGCTTCCTCCTCTTGTTTGGCCTCTAGCGTCTCAGGATCCAGAAAAGCATTATCTAGTGCAACGGAGGCTACTTTAAAGCAAAGCAAACGCGCTTTAATACATTTCTCCGAAGACCAATCCTCTTCAAACATTCTAAAAAGCCAATCCCAACGTTCTCGCACCGCGCGCAAAGTCATCCAAGTACGAAAAAGCGATGGGATAGAAACGCTCATAAGAGAATCTTTAGGGCGACTAGAGGGAACTACCAACATCGAACCAAGAAATGGGTCGCCTGGAGCACCAAGCCTTTCAGCCTCTTCTTTTACCCAGTCCTCGTGATAAGTAATCCAATCAGATACCTCCGTCAATATGCGATGCATACTTAAGGGAGTAACTAAGGCCCCAGGAAAAGGCGGACTATGATTCCACTCGTGTTCTTCCATTATGATTGTCCTTTCTGTGTTAATATATTTTTAATATCAGTTAGCTCAGTACAGATATTGCTTAACTGATTATCAACGTCTTGTCGCCAAGACTTCGTAGTCGTTTTCCTGCTTGGTAATGATTTCAAAGTGCTGCCCCGGCAAATACCGGCAGTTCTATAGAAACGCCGCTTCTTTTTGTGAAGCTCGTTTAACATAAGCGCAAACTTTGACACTCTGTCTTCGGTGCTCACCGGAAACAACAACGAGTTAAGTCTATGCGGGTATGCAAATGTTTTTCCAATCTTCTTTGCAATCGCCCCTTTCTCTCTATTCGCAGACGCCTTTTGTTGTATGACGTAAGAATCGTTATATCTGCAATCGATTGGTAAGTCGGAGCTGAGGAGCATAGGGTTTTCTGCCTCTACCTGTATAAAAGATAAACGACCCCGGTAGGATAGAGGCTCCGAAGTAGGATCAATATCAAACCAAAACGCTCGTCTACTAATAGACCCTGCACAAGCCTGCCCTCCGAGCTGAGACCAAATTGCTTCCGTCGCCTGCACACAACCTTCTAGCGTCGTATCCCCTACGTAACAAGAAACAAACTCAATGCTGCCTTCCTCTAAGTTAGTTAAAGTAGCCGTCAACGTTTCCTGTATTTTCATCACAGCCCGTGCATGACAAAAAGGACATGCGGGAAGACGACAAGGAACTAAACGCACGTTAAACCCAACCGCACCATCCACCGCAGAAGAAACCAACACAGGAGGACAGTTACGAGCATAGCCAAACTTCTTACTGTCCAATGCGGCATACCCAGCCTTTTTCATTGTCGCTAACCAAATGCGCCAATTCCGTTGTACACCCTCTATAAAAGGAACAAAATTTTTATTCTTTAAAGCATCCTCAAATTTACGCGGAGCCAGCTCCTTCAAAGATACCGCTGCCGCAATCCGCTGGGGTGTTGGCGGTTGAGGCGTCATAATAATTTTAAAATCTGTCATTTAACATCCTCAACTAGATTAGTGCCGCGTTTCATCATCCAAGATTCAGGTTGAATATTCTTAAACCAATCTTTCACAGTTGGAATCCAACCGAGATCCTCCTTCACATGCTGCTCACCAATAAATCGAACAGGCACCTTACGTCCTTGCGAATTAACAACCGTAATACCAAAGATACTCTCGCACATGAAAATACCCTCAGTATGATGTCGTAAAGCTCGATGACGAAAGTCCGCTATGTGCGCCTTTGACTCGTCAAACCAGCTATGGATAGCAACGTAGTCCTTTACGTCACCACCCCACTTAATTACGGAGCTTTCAGCGTGGTGATATGGATGTGCCATATTAGTCCTCGTAACTTCCACTCATGCCGAAGTCCTCTACCGAGTACGTTCGAATCATGTGAGAACTGTCCCAACTTTTCTCTTTCAAATCAATTTTGAAAGTACCAAAACTTCCCTCGTTAATTTCCCAACCGCCCGGAAGTCTCTCGTACACGAAATCTTCGATGAAGTCTTCGACAGTACCATCGACTTCTTGTCGTTTCCGGACACCAGTTTCCAAATCCAACTCCTGCCCGCCAAAAGTCTTCCAGCCCGGCAAAAAATCAGTACTAATCGGCGGCTGCGGCGAGTACTCCCCATGCTCGTCTGAATAACTAACGGTCTCGATACAACCGCTGTCTCCTGCCCCGTCGTATTCTACCTCCACAAAATGAATATCCCTCGCCAAAAGCAGCTCGCACATCCTCATAAAGAGAGGTTTAGTTGCCTTCTCTTTTTCCGCTTGTCTAACAGCCTCTTCCTCGCGATTCTTTCTCCATCGTGCCTCAAGCTCTTCCCGTGTTAATTCAGTCATTGTTACTTTCCTTCACTTCTGCTTTTTTAATAACAATCGTATGAGTAGGATCTTCAGACTCTGAGTCAGCCCATACAATTACGCGCAAGTCCCCCTCATATACCTCAATTGCAATTCCTTGCGGATGATCACAGGAGTACTTATCCTCTTCCGTGAAATCAATCCATAACTGCGACCCCTCATATTTCAAATTAGTAGGAGTGCTCGTATATGGATCCCATCCCTCATGCTGCTCTGTAAGCATCAACCGATGTATTTTCAAATCTTGACATGTCATTATTTACTCCTTGTAAAAAACCCCGTCAGCCTAGCCGGAATTACAACACTTGCGTTACAAGCATCACAACAACGATAGTCGTCCGCATCTTTATCAATTAACTCACCCACTGCGTTTATCTCGATTGGGTCAGGGTTATGTCCCTTATCCCAATACATCTTCCCTTCCGGAGTGTACTGTTTGTCAATTTCTCCGCCACAAATACAACATTTCATTTTTTATCTCCTCATTCAAGATTTGTCAGCCACGCAATTCCTCCTTGGAAATTGTTATCCTCGAAAACCTTCACGAGCGACTTCCAACAATGTTCTGGCATGTCAGAATCGGAGCCTTCTCCGTTTGAGTCATACCAAGTAAACACATCGCTGAAATCGTCGGGCTCTCCTCCCTGGTGCCACGTGGCCACATTGCTTTCGTCAGAATTTAACCACTCTATGAACTCCTTGTCCTTAAACAACGCCGGTGCGTTCAACCGCAAACATGGATGGTGAGACACATCAACGTTTTTCATCGTGAGCTTAACGTGTTCTTTCTTGAGATTGTTCACAGCCCTCCTCCTCTATTCTTATCTGGTAGTCCTCGTCCATTGAAAAACTAGGTTTACCATTAGATTCTCGGACTGTGATGTGATCATCAGCCCAACAACTCCCCTTCTCCCAAAAATCAGGGTCTGAGGTAAATTCACCGCCATCCAAGTAGTCATAGAAACGATCCGTCACCTCTTGCAAATCAACCCCCCCAGGTACACGAACTAATGCACTCCATTCCACGCGAGTTAGTGCTGCCAAGTTTACTTGTACTAATTTTGTTTCGGACATACATCCTCCTCAGATTCCTCAAAGTATTCAGACTCGCTGGGTGTGGCGATCAACGTGATATACGTCCCGTCATCAACGGAGAAGGTAATATACGTATTCCCTCTTGTGTCTGATGTGTCAACTTCTGTGACAGTTAAACTGTCTCCAACTTGTATAAATGTCAGCATTAATCATCCTCCTTTGTGAACTTTAAAGCCTGAACCATGACATGACGTCCAGTACCTAGTTCCGTCCGCAGATTCAGCAATCCCAAACCCGACTTGCTCATACCCGCTCAGCAAGTTTGCGTTGTGGCCTCGGCTGTTGATCCATCCATTCATGGTAGAATTTGCCGATTCCTGCCCCACCGCAATGTTTTCTGCTACAGGATAAGGAGAATGGTTGAAATGCCCCCACTTTGCCATGTACTCACTCCACTCCTGGGCGGCGCGGCACAACTCACCATTAAGAGTCTGTGGTCGTAATCCATTACGATTTCGATGCTTGGTCTGTGCCTCATACAGATCCTGGATGTTAGCGTTCTCCATCAATGTTAATTCTTGGCCGCTCCAGTCCCCAGCTTGGGCTACACTTGCAGCGAACAACACCAAGACCATAAGTAAACTCTTCATCGTCTGTTCTCCTAGTTAGTAAGTCATTTCGAAGGCTTAGCCTGATCAACTGAAAAACTACCCGCTATGTACGAAGCATCGGTAGGCAACGGGAAGTCGCTTGATTCAACTATGTCAACTGCTTCGTCCAGATCGGACGCCTGAACCTCAACGTTCGCAGACATTTCCCAAGACGTGGAAATCTTAAAAATCGGCATCACTCGTCCTCCTCCTCGTTAGAAACCCAGAGGCTGCCATCCCAGACGTAACCCCAATCTGTCATTTCAGTGTGGTCCGGGTCATTACACCGGCAACTCTCGTCGGCACAGTAATGCTCCGGCATCATAATGCAGTGTGGACATTTGAGCATACTCGCCTGCTTGATTGATCTAACGTGAGTCACCGAGAAAGAACCGTCCGGTTTCAATTCACCCTTAGAAAATTCTGTCATCACTCGTCTTCCTGTTGGTTTGGTGAAAGCTCATTAGCATGGAGCATACCCCGCACATCATCGTGACTCATGTACTTCAAACAGCACAGAAGCAGGTGGTTAGGATCAAAGCCATTTTCGACCATCATCAAAACCAAATCACGGGGATTACTATCGTAAAGTTCTTGGTCATTCATCATCCATCGTCCTCCTTCACTTTAATTAGATACGGCTCCTGATTGCTCAGCTTTCCGTTATCTATTGCAGACCTAATAGCCTGCTCTATGTTTTGCTCCATGCTGCAAGAAGTTGATACGACGTACTCCGTTAGTTCACGAACATCAAACTCACCGCCCTCGTCTCCGCCAAGATGTTCGTCTGAGCAATGGGGAGTCAGCCCATACCAGTAAGTTCTACAACCAGACTCCCACATGTCGTTTTTACAAATGTGATATACAGTCACACCCTCATGCTCAATAAATACGGCAGCGTCTTCCCATACATATGGCATCACTCGTCCTCCTCAATTTCGTCGCCGTTCTCGTCCGCTTTAAACTCTCGATAATCCCAATCGCGTCGAGAATATTCCCGGCCTGTTGGAGACGGGTCACCGTCAACACTATCCACTTCAACGGTAATCCCCTCGTCATCCATCTTGCGCTCGTCGAAACCCCACGTGGGGGGAACTCCACAGTATTCAGTGAGAAGTTCCTTGTTGCAGAGCTTGTCTAGTGCCTCGTCAAAACTGCCTGCCGGAACTTTGAAGTTGGCATATATCGTGAACGAGGTCTTTACTTCGTATACCGTCTTTGTAGCTACGTCACTCATTGCTTTCTCCTTCGTTAAATAGTGCTATTTAAGCAACCTAACCGCCGCATCTACGAAATGTGGGTTGTCGATATCTCCTAGATATCGCTGTGCGTCAGACCACGTTGTCTCGTGGTACTTGATTGCTAGGATCTGTCGCCGAGTCTCCTTGGGAAGATCGTCCCAATCGAAGATGCCCGCATGGGGGGTAAGAAGAGCCATTTGTCTCTTTGTAAGAGAACCGTACATGGTCATCGCTAACTCCTTCGTGGTTGAAACCTAAAGTTTTACCTTCTACAATAGCTTAGCGCGTCCCTTATACTACGTATAAGAACAGGGAGCTTTAAATCTCCCTGTATCTTTAATAAGTTACTTATTTGTTAAATTTCGCCAATTCCATCATTATTTCGTTTCATTTTCTTATCCTCCGTGAACATAAAACTATTCTTCTTTCATTGCTTCTGTAACATAAGGCTTTGTATTTCTAGCTAATACAAGCGATTTAGCGCCTTCTTTCTTGTGATATCCTCTACTAGCCACGCCTATTAGCGGCTCCCATAAACTTCCAAAATCTATCACAGTGTGTCGTCCTTTAGTCATTGGATATATTTTGTGGAGCACGATACCAGCGGGCAAACTGGCACACACAGAAATAAGTAAAGGCTCTTCCTTTTCATCATATCTACCAAGGATATATTGAATATTTTCTATTACTCCCTTTATATCTAGATAAGCGTTCTTTGGAGGAACGTCTACAAAAGCCCAATATCGCAGCGGTAAAGTTGTATTTACAGTGACTCCTCGCAGCTGTGGTGGGCCAACCATCATCACTTTTCGCGTATTTACCGCGTCTACAATGCGATAAAGATGTCCGTGCAAAGAAGCTTGATGAAACACATCCGAATCTACCCATTTAATATGACTGAGCCCCGATGCTTTAACTTGTTTCCTGACTTTGTCTCCCATGACTTTTAGAGTTAGCCCTTGCATACCCATGATATAGTCAGGTTGATCCATCAAAACTTGCCGCAACTCTTTGCCCATCTCAGGGAAATAACGATGTCCGTCGCAATTACAAGGGTTTTTCGTGCCTATAACAGACAACCACTCGCCATCACCCCACCGGCTGAACGTAAACGCGTCCGACGGATCCTTAATGCGGGCTAGTATGTCCTCCAGCTTCAGTGGAATTCGCTTAATCATGCTTTCCTTTCTTATACGTAGTATAAGGGACGCGTTAAGTTATTATAGGAGGTAAAACTTTAGTTTTCACCCCCCCTTTTGCCCCCCCAAAATAACGTAGACGTTATTTGGTTAATCAAGATAACCCTATTAAACTTGGCGGGCGAAATAGCACATAAACAATACCTGGGCAATACCTGGGCAATACCTGGGCAATACCCCCTTTTGCCACACAAAGTCAAAAAGTACCGGGGTTTGTACTAGCGCCGCACTTGGGACGCACTTGGAGTGCACACTGGCGTGCACATTTTCTGCACAATGGGCTGAGGACGCACTTGGAACGCAGCTAAGTACCAGGGTTTGTACTAGAGAAAAATAACACCGCAAGCGCGTGGTAGCACTTGCGGTGTTTATAGCTGGACGTGACTGCCCGGACGGGCCAACCCTTACCACTCCTCGCCTCACCTTGACTGCCTTGCCGCGCCGTGCTGTACCACACCAAACCGCACCAAACCACACCCCGACTGCCCAACCAGACCACTCCAAGCCAAGTCTCACCACGCCATGACTGGCCAAGACTGCCATACCAGACCACTCCAAGCCAAGCCCCGCCTCACCTTGACTGCCACGTCACGCCTCAACCCGCCAAGCCAAACACTACCAAGACTTGCCTCGACTGCCCCGCCACAACTTGCCCGACCGCTGACAGACCCCACCATAACTTGACTGCCTCGCCTTACCACAACCGACCTAGCCGTCCACGCTCCGCCTCGCCTCACCTTGACTGCCTTGCCTTACGCCATCTCATTACTCCTTCAAG
>Ga0310124_10000215_pt1 | contig 39452 bp, 59 predicted proteins | sample CB11b_AW_Bot5_MG_FD_203507 | JGI IMG/M metagenome (GOLD analysis project Ga0310124, IMG submission 203507) | Marine microbial communities from Western Arctic Ocean, Canada - CB11b_AW_Bot5 | ecosystem: Environmental > Aquatic > Marine > Oceanic | place: Canada: Western Arctic Ocean | collected...
CACAATAAAAATTTGTCACTAACGCCTTGATACATTAATGGATCCCAATTAAAACTATCGGGCATTTTTGCTCCACGAGCCGCACGTAGTCTCTCCATATGGATAAGGTATGCACTACCATCACAAAATTGTGTTATATTTAGATCACTCGTCAGTGTGTGTTGTATTTTCATTTTGCATGTTACACGTTATTTCTAATCGTAAGTTGTTTGGATCAAAAAAGTATATACTATATATCCAATCATCATGATTAGTTGGTCCTATTACATCTATTCCTCTAGCAGTTAACAGAGAATACCAAGCATCAACATCTTCTTCTAAATCTACATCAAATGCAAAATGTACTACCCAATCATCGCAATCTGTGGTAGTGGCTTTTCCATCTCCCAAGTCAAAAAATGCAATGCAACTTTTGTCTGGCATTTGAAAAAATATGTGTTTGTATGGAGCGTATGCTCCTGTACTTGGGACGTGATCTTTTGCTATAGTGTGGACATGGGGTAACCCCAATACATTAGTATAAAATTCTATTGTTTCATCTGCATCTCTACACTTCCATGCAAAATGGTGTAGTTGCCTTAATTTCATATTATATGTGCGAAGTTTTTTCTACTGCAATCGCCTCGCGTTTCTCCATGCCGCGTGTCCATGCCGCCGCACCTAGTATTGCACCAAAAGCAATATGAAACAATCCACCACCTTGTAGTGTTAATGACTGCCACTGTCCTTTAGCATACATAATTGCTAATGATTCTGACTGTTGTTCAACTGGCATCTGTAATACATACTTAAATATTTCTGATAAATCGTGTGGTTGTGCTTGTACATAATATGGCGCAATAATAAAATCAAATACACATATACCCAAATACGTCAATGCCGCTATTGGACGCCACAAAGAGCGCATCCATTTGGCAACAGGGCCATTAGAGTTGTTGCTTGCTATTGGTGTTACAGATAAATGTTCTGATACAGAAGTTTCTCTAACTGCTGTTTTAGTTCTTGCCATAATTCCTCGTTAAATCGAATGTAATAATACCTTCATCTTGTATAACATTACTTATCTTAATTGTCGAGTCCGTTCTTGTGATTACTTTTGTATACCAACTATCCATAATATGGTTGTGAAATCCTCTATATGCTAAACTACGTCCATGCGTCCTATCACTAATTCCATTCCTAAAATCACCAATTAAAACAACATCTGTATCTGTACCACACACTCTAAGTAATTCTGATATACTTTTTTGCATAAGTTCCACATCACTATTATCAAATGGTAAACAATTAATTAATTTTAAACCATTTATATTATATGCATGCCAGTGTTGAATACGTTCATCAGTTGAGCAATCAAATTTATACACTTCACAATGATACTTGTTCTGTTTATCTACCATTGGAGTGTTATTAGAAATAATACATAAACCTGTACCATCATTATCTATCCATTGGTGGTCATTCTGCAATTTTCTAGCAATAGGATGCGAAACCTGTTGCAAAAAGCACAAGTCTTGCTGTCTCATTAGATCATGAGGAAATTCGCTAGTGTTTCTCCAATGAACACTAGACGTCAATATTTTTAGAGTCTGTGTGTTCATTTTCGTCTTTCAAAACTTCTACATCAGTTTTTTTTACTATATGTGTTAATAGACGATCTACTCGTCGCTGAAACTTGACGCCTAGCTTGGTATCTTTAAACCACTGCCAAAATGCTGACGCTAAACAGTTTAGGACGATAACTTTGATTAAAACCCACATGCATCTATTTATATGGGTTTATTATAATTTACTTAAATTGCTTGTTGTGTTCTTTAATTACAGAATCTTGATCTTTGTAATATTCTTCGTAAGCAATAATAATTGCTTGCTGTTGCTGAACAAGTTTTCTAATAGAGGCAATGTTGAGAGATAAATTCTCATAACCAGTATCAGTTAATCCAAATATTGCTCCGTCAACACCATTTTTAGTTAATTTATGAAAAACTTCTTCAACATTTTCTGATGTGACTATAATCCATTTAACCTCTTTCTGGTTAATTGTATCTGTATTTGGTAGGTTTAATGGAACTCTGTCTGCTGGTTTTATTTGTATTGCTACTTTAGGTGGATTAGTGCTACATCCAGAGAGGGCAAATGGACCTAAAGCAAGCATAGATGTACCTACAATAATTTCTTTTAACATTTACTCGTCCTCCTTGGGATGGTAATTTGGATTGGCTACAGATGGACATTCTGTATTAATTTGACTTGGTTTTGTAGCAGTAATTTCTTTATTAGTTAAAGGACTACCACTGAGTATTTCAAAGCATCGCAATACCCTAGCAGATGCTTTACTTATTACTCTTTCAATTAATTTTGGTTTATTCTCAGCAAGTTTTCCAATGTCGCGTGTACCAAAATTAGCAGATAATTTACCAAATCTACCTACTAGATTGTCATAATCTTTTTGTGATTGTGCAAATCTTTGGTTTAAGTTGTCAACTACTTGTTGAATTTTTTCTCTGTCTCTGTCAGCCTGTGCTATTGCTTCATTTTGCAATGCTATTTTTGTATCTCTAACAGCGGCCTCGGCAATTAAAACGGCTTTTTCCTGTTGGGAATTTTGGTAGTACATGTAACTACCGCCGCCACCGATACCCATGATGACTATTAGAATTATGACTATGTATGACATAATTAACTCCTGCGTATAATAATATGCTAGTATTATTTATTACTTCATAGGTACGCGGGCGTTAATTCTGAGTTGCTGTAACTGATCTTTAATATTTTTCTCTTTTGCTAGGAAAGAGTCATATTCTTCTGCGGTAATTGGAAGTGTACCGTGTAGTTCTTCCATTGTTAGCGTTCTTTCACTTTTGTAATGCTTAAATGACCATTCATTAATACCAGTTAGTTTTTTTACACCTTCCAACATTTCAGATAATACATCTTTAAATGTTTCTTTGCGTTCAAATTCTACAAATACTATAAAATCACCATCAATATTTTCACTATTGATATTATCAGCATCAATAACATCTGTGTAACCACGCTCAATAAATGTCATTAAATCTTTCGCGGCGGCCGCATTCTTAACTTCCAATGCTAATACAATAACGTCTTTATCTTCACCTAGTTTGCTTTTATGTTTATCTACAGAAATTGTAGAATTAATAAGATTCTCTAAATCCATCGGTTGTAAATCTTCATTAATTTGAGATTCGCCAAAATGGGATAACTCATTTGAATAATCACCACCAACCTCTTTAGTTGTTACTGTATTTGAAACAGGTTTAGTAGGATCTGCAGATATTACTTTTCTTGCTGTTGTATTTGATTCTGGATCTTTTGTTGTTATAATAGTTTCAGGTGCTTCACCTTCAATTTCTTTTGTAACTACAGTTCTTGATTGCTGTAAATCAGCACGTATTTTTTCAACATCTGCTTTTTTATCACGTTGTGCGTTTACTACGTTATTTAATGAATTCTCATGTACTTCTTCTGACTCTCCGCCTGCCCACCATTTTGGTTCGTCACCTTCAAACATTTCGCCAATTTGGGAATCCACATATTCACTTGGATCTCCTCTAACATCAGAAGTATTGTGATTCCAGTCTTCTGGACTAATTTCTAGAAAAATATCAAGTAATTTCTCAAAAAGAGGTTCACCATGCTCTACATAACCACCACCCTCGTGAGTTGTTGCTAAAATTTTAAGCTCATAAGGTGTTAACTCTTTTGCTACTATGTCACCAAAACTAGTTAATGGCATTATATTACTCCTGCTGGGTTCTCCATTTCTGGAGCTGCTGACGCTTGTTCAAGATTTTCTTGCTCTGCTTTTTCAATATCTTCCATATCTAGTTTTTCACCCTGATATTCCATATATCCACGTTCTATATTAGACGTTAATTTGCGCGGGATTTTAATAGTTACAATCCAAATTGGACTATCTTGAGTATCAATTCCAAAATTTCCCTCTGCATTTTGTGTTTTAGGCAATGCTTCTAAATCTTTAATAGGTTTTGTTAATTTAGACTTTTTATACGTTACTGTAATGTCATAGTCTAGTAAGCGTTTTGCACCAAGGGGATTGGGCATTATCTTACGTGGCCACATAAAAGAACATTCTATGAAATAACGTGAATGAATGGGCCCTTCAACTAGTTCACCTAACTCCCAGTTTTCAAATACATATAAATCAAGTGTATCTAAAACACGTTCAAAATCTAGTAAATTTTCCAATGCGTTATTACTTAGATAGATGTTTTTAGTATTGTCTAAAACATCATATAATTCTATTTTATTCGCCATAATCTTATTTATCTAACTTACCCCATTGAATGTTATTCCATAAGCGTTCATAGCCATAGTATAAAAACATCCCAACTAATGCGCCTATAGTTAATAATCCTGTTGATTTCCAAGATCCAGTTACTGCATACGCAATTATCGGCCAATATATAAAGTTAAATACACGCCAAATAATTGTTTTAACTATTGTTCGTCTATGCGAATCAGGCATTAATATACTCCATCAAATATAAAATAATCTACAGTAAATGTTAGTTCAGCACCAATAAAAACTGCTAACCAATAATTATTTAACCAATTCCACAACCTTTTAATAACCCACCAAGCGGCAACAACACGCAAAGTATATAGAAAATCTGCTAATAATACTTCGCTAAATGCTCCCATTGGAGAATCAAAATAAAAATAAAATATAATTAAGTCATAACAAAAACTTAACTGTGCCATTAATATTACAGCAACATAATATGGTATATATTTTATTGCAAACTTGACTAGCGGTCCAGTGACCGCTAGTCGTAGAAATACATATTGTAAATTAGTTATTAATAAGTCCATTAATTAGGAACAATGTGTTCTTTATATACGCTATCTAATCCTAATGCTTGCTTATTGAACATAATTAGTGTTCGCAATGCTTTTTCAGTAACAAAAGTCATTAATGTATCACGTTGTTGATTGCCTTGCTCACCTATCAACCATTGATAATCACCAACTTTTTTACGAATATTTGCCATACTTTCCTCATCAACTGACATTAGTAGCAATGCTTCACGCAATGATTCCATATTAGGATTGCCCTTGCGTACCCATAATGCTTTTTGTAGTCCATCTCTAAATGATTTAACTAACTTATAAGCATCATAAAATTCACCTGATGGTGCAACACCCCATTTTCCTTCAAACAATATCTCTAACTGTAGTCCAGGATAATTAGGATCGTCACTATGCGTTCCTTGTGATGCATTTAATATACCGTGATGCATCCATACCCTTGATTGTTTTGAGTTTACTGCTGGCATGACATGCTTTTTAAACGCCGCAGGATTTTCTCGTGTTCCTGTTAATTCCCCACGTTTCCACGCAAGGCGTCTTTCTCCAGAACTCATTCCTTTAACCCAAGTTACATGTCGTTGAAAACATCTAATATACTGAGCTAAACTTTTATCAGGACCACATATCATTAATGCCATAGCAAATGCTTCTGGAACCATACCAGAGCCTCCTGCAAATTTTGGAGCATTCTCATCGGCGTCATTGTGTATGCCCATAATAATATTAAGGTTCATTAAGCCAATAGACTCATAATCAGCATAATTGTAATCTACATTCTCTTGTAAAAATGCTACACCATTACCACCATGTGATACCATAACATAATGATCTTTATGTTGTAAATCATTGTGCCACTTGTTAAATCCAGGAATATCTCTTGCTCCTGGTATATGTTTAATAGTAATTTTTCTATCTAAATACTTCTCAAGTTCTGTTGCTACAATCTGTGCCCATACACTAGTTCCGCCGCCCGGTTTTTGTGGTACGAGAAAAACATAGCCTGGACTACTCTCTGCAAAAGACAATGTTGCAAACATTGCTAATACTACTGCTAAAATAAACTTCTTCATTATATTCTCCTATGAATAATTGATTCTATTTTTACGAAAAGCACCCCAAACAAATATGCTAATGGTTGCTATCATAATAACTAAAAATATTGGTCTTGTGATTAAGGTATTAATATCATACAATGCTGTAATTTGATATGTCAATGCCTCTACCCTGGGTGCCAATATAAACCCAATTAGTAATGCTGGACGTGAAAACTTGTATTTCTTACAAGCCAAACCCAACATTGAACAAATTACGAATATAGCAAAATCTTCCCAACCTCCTGTATATTGCATACAAACCCATATCATTATTGCTACGAGTATTGGAAAGTAATATTTGTAAGGAACATATGCTATACGAGCAATATATTGTGTAAGCAATAAACACATTACACCTACTATTGCTGTTGCCCACATAAATCCAAATGTAAGTGAACTAAAAAACTTTTCGTCATTAGCAAGATCTACTGTACCCAATTCAAAGTCCAAATACATAAACAGTGCCATTATAACTGCGGCAAAACTTGCGCCGGGTATGCCAAATAACACTGTAGGTATCATAGATGTTGCTTTTTGTGCGTTGTTAGAACCCTCTGGCCCTATAACGCCTTTAATGTTGCCATTGCCAAACTCCTCCTTGGGGTTAGCGGCAACTGCGGCGCCGTATGCCATCCAGTCTCCAATAGCGCCACCTAATCCAGGTAGCACTCCTACAAACGCGCCTATAAATCCTCCACGCAACCCAAGCCACTTGTGTTCCCAAGTTGCTTTCATTCCATCTATTGTTTGCTTCCAATGATCTTTGTTATTGCGTGGTGCTGTTTCTGCTCTATTTTTTAACCCAGCGATTAACTCTGGTATAGCAAACAATCCTGCCACCATTGGGATTAACTGTATACCGTCACCTAAATAACCCCAACCCAGAGTCCACCTATCCGAGTTAGTATATGGATCAGTGCCTACCATTCCTAATATAATACCAATAGCAATTGCCACTAAACTACGTATCCATAAGTTGCTTGAGACAAATCCAACTGTTGCTAATGCTAATACCATAAATGCCCACAACTCAGGCACACCAAAAATCATTAATAGTTGTGTATACCATGGCAGTAGGAAAAATACTAAACTGCCCCATAGCAAACCATTAACTGTTGATGTAGTAACTGCGGCACTAATTGCGTATGTTGCTTTGCCTTTTAATGCTAGTGGAAACCCATCTACCATTGTTGCGGCCGCAGAGTTAGCACCTGGTATGCCTAATAGCACACCAGTATAAGTGTCACCTGTCGTGGATGCCGCTACAACTGCCATGCAGAATATAACGCCTAAGTAAGGGTCGCCGCCAAACAAGTGAATAAAAGAGAATATTGCAACGAGGCCTGTAGTCGCACCAGCACCGGGTATGATGCCGATTAATAGTCCATACAAAGTCCCGCCCAATAGAGCGATAATTTCATTCATAAGGGTTAATGTGTGTTAATGAACTTCCTGAGGAGCGTTATTAACACTTGGTAGGTAATTGTATTTATTTAGACCAAACAAAGTACATTCTTTCTTTGAAATCATTTCTTAAATCTAATACATCTACCTTTAAAAAGTCAGCACAGTTAATTATAAACGTTGGCGTCCATTCGTAAAAAGATATCCAACTAGACTCCGTTGGAGCATGTTTTAATCCTGGGTTTACTCTAAAGTATAGTTTACCACCAGGCGTTGTTAAGTTTACTATATGTTCTAACTCTTTTAGTATTTTATCAGTTGATCCAAAATTAATGGATCCTAAGCACATAACTACATCAAATGTATTACTAGGATGATAATCTAAGATACCTACTTTAACATCTGCGTGACTATTATATGGATCAATACCTATTAAGTTATCTATTTTATTTTTAAACTCATTGTAACCACAACCAACATCTAATACACTACGTGGTCTTAAATTATTAACTTCATCTACTAATGCTAATCCACTATGCTTATATTTTTTAGTGTCAGACTGCCATACATTACTAAAGTATTTTTCTAATACTCTATCATCAATTTTATTAACTAATTCGCCCATATTATCAAAACTAACATCCTCAACCCATACATTAAACATACCTTGTATAGATTGTCGTAGCTTGTGATCATCTCGTAAGATTTGAGGAGATGTTTTAAACATTTCCTCTATTTTGTTAAGTATTTTTAAATTCATTTATTCCACAAATTTTTATCGACGGCTTGTTTTAAGTATTTTACCCCAGAAGTACCACCAGTGCCTGGTTTATCTCCTATAATACGCTGTACAGTTTTCATATGATTAAACTGCCATTTTTTAAATGCGTTTTCTACGTCAAGTAATTCTTCACGTGGAAATAAACTTGTATTTGGGCAACAATTATTTGGTAAGTCTTTTAATAAACGTTCTACTTCTATATATTGTGCTGATTCTTTGCCTGATGCTGAACCTAGTGTGCTTCTAAATCTCTCATAATCTTGTGGGGTAAGTGTTGCTATAATATCCCATAATGTATTTAAGTGTATGAATATTTTGGCAATGCGTTTTAGATCTGGATTAGTAACAATGCTCAATTCACGTATTAATACTTTAAACCATAATTCAGATGCTTGGTGTGCGACTATAAACATTAGTTCATTACGATCCGATGTTACTGTGTTTTGTGAATTTAATAATGTATCTAGATCTAAATAATCGCCATAATTCATATTACGCACACTTTAATATCTTCTGCCTTATAACTTTGATATACACCCTCTATAGGACATTTTATATTTAACAAATTACACGTATCAAAACTGTCTATCGCATTAAACTTTGCTTTATTAACAGACATAAATGCTTTAATATTTTTATTCTGTAAAGCAATTTCAGCCTTCATTTTTTTCTCGTTTTCATACCATTCATAACTAGGATACGAGATTTCAAATCCGCCTGCCTGCATCCACCAATCATAGCATTTTTTATTTGTTCTATATGCTAAAACTATTTTGCTATTAGGCCATTCTGTTTTTATATATTGTAAATTGTGTGCTAATGTGTGGCTTTTAATAATCCTGTATTTGTCTCTGCGTAAAATACCACTAAACGGTTTATTAAACTCTGATTCATTTTGTTTTTTGTTGTGCTTATCTATGTTATCAAACCAATTACCAAATTCCATACCTGGATCAAAATAAGAGCCACTGTGTTTTGCTTTATAATCACTAAGTTGTGGCCCGCCTAAATATTCCCTATGCGGGGCGGCATCTGATTGGTCAATATCTATAGATTCGTATATATGAGCTGCAACACCACTCCAACGTGATCCTGGCGCTCCTACCAAGAAAATATAACTCATATATTAAATTCATCCTTTATGTTTTGTGGTGTTACATACAACCACCTATTAATTAGAAGTTTACAAACTTGTATCTGATGTGCTGTTAATTCTCTATTAAGAATTTTTTCAATATGCTCTTTCCAGGTTCCTTCCCATGCAGATTCAATAGGAAATATGTTTAATTTACCCTTATAATTATTTATTATGTCTGTTATGTAAATATCTTTATCTTCGTTTTTATGCATTTCAATGCGTTTAAAAGAGTTAGCGATACCGCAATTTTTTTCTTTTTGTGCCATAGTAATAAATTTTTGTGGTGCTGTTACAAATACCGTATGGTTCCTGCCAAATATTATATCTGTTTCAGCAATCAATTGTGTTGTATCTATATCATAAGCAGATGGATTATTATCTTCAGGAATTTTTTTCCAAACATAATTACAAAAATAATAACGTATTCTCGCTTTCAGATCATATGTTGATTTTATAGTTGTATCACTAACTAATGTCCGTTGTAATATTTTGTGAACGAATTGTTCTAACTCATTCATAGGTTTATTAATAATTGGGTAAAAGTAATTACACAATAATCCAATATCGGGTGGTGTTATTTCTTTTGATTTCCATAGAATTGGATCTTTTACTAATGAATGTGGGAAACAATTTAAAGCATCTACAACATGAGATGGAGATTTTGCGCCACGGGCATCGTGTGCTAATTGCAATAGCCAAGCGACTAAAAAGCCACCAGAGCCACCCTGATAGCGTATAACAAACTTACGTTTCATTATACTACTTATTCGGAGAGCACCCGAACAAATCGTATTAGTGGTATTTATATTCCTGTTTGATCAAGTAGCCGCAAATCCTCTGATACCCAATCAATAGGCCGAGCATGCCAGTGTAAATGATCTGGTATACTTCGTTGTTTTTTATCTATATAATAATTGCCTGATCCATATTTCTCATCACCAACACATGTTAAAGCATATTCCATCTCTTTATAATCTTTAACAGGTATAGACATCGTGTGCGATGCCCGCCAAACGACCATAGGCACCACACACGACATGCAATCTAGTATAATCCAACGTGGATCATCATCTTCATATAAATGAATTATTGTATGCAATTTGCATAATTCACACGTCATTATTCATCTCCGTAAATTCGTAGTACCTCCTCTACAACGACGTGGCGTCTTATATCTCGTTTATTAAAATGAACCATATCTATGTGCCTACATTCATTATACTTTTCCAACAAATCTTGAAATTCGTATAAGCCATTGTCATGGTATCTATCACTTTGATCCAAATCTCCTGTAACTACCATGCGGGAACCATCACCTATTCTTGTTAATAACATTTTCATTTGATTGTGAGTAGCATTTTGCATTTCATCTGCTATAATAAATGCTCTTTTAAATGTTCGTCCTCTCATATATGCTAGTGGAGATATTTCAACAATACCTTCATCTATCATACGTGAAATATTTTTTGGTGAATAATACTCTTGAAAGATATCAAAAATTGGGCGTGTCCATGGTTCCATTTTTTGTTGGATAGTGCCAGGTAAGAAGCCATGTTGTTCATCAACTTCTACTGCTGGTCGGGTCAGTACAATTTTGTCTACTTTGTTTTCTGAGTATGCTTTCAATGCGGCTAAACATGCTAACATTGTTTTGCCAGTTCCTGCTGGGCCACATGCAAATACTATCACATTGGCTGGGTTGGTTAATAAGTCGATGTAGTCTGATTGATTAAGTGATCTTGCTTTTAGTTTTATGTTCGGTTGTTTAAATGTGTTTTTTGGTTTTCCATAATATTTTTCAAATTCAATAATTTTTTCGTCCGTATAATCGTAACTATGTGTGCTACGGCGTTTAGGACGACTCTTACGTTTTGGCATAAGTCACCTCGCTTGTAAAGATTTCACATTACATACTGTGATACAAATATTTAATATTAAACCCATGCAAAAATAACATTGTAGTTTATTCCAATAAATATACAGGCAAATGCGATTCAATAACGATGACAGACGATGAATATGACGCGGTGTACTCACTGCTGAGAGAAGGACTTAATTCAATTCCGTTTAATCAACGTGTGCGTTCTGGCCCTTGGAAAGAATTATTAGCACATATCAGTCTTAAACATACCAACCCAGGAAAGTGCCAAACTTGTGATCACAAATGCCATGGTTATGCTGGTGTAGGCGAAAAAGTTCATGGTCACTGCGGAAGTGATGAATGTGATTGTAAAAATTGTCGCTGTAATCTATGTGAGCTTAAATATGGTAGAGGGTTTTCTAACTTAACCATTCCGATAAAATATGGCTAACTATAACACCAAAAATAAAGAAACATATTGCCCATTCGCTTGGGAACACCAAATGGTAGATTCCGACGGATCTTATCGCTTATGTTGTATTGCTGATGATAAAATAACAGATGAAAATGGTAAGCCATTTAATGTGCGTAACATTACACTCGAAGAAGTATGGAATAGCAAGTATATGCAAGATGCCCGCCATAGTATGTTAAATGGTGAAAAAATATCTGATTGTAGACCATGCTATAAAAATGAAGAAGAAAATTCCTATAGTTATAGGCAAGGAACATTGGCAAAAACATTAGGAAGCCATGTTTCATTTTATAATCCTAATACTACTATTGATCCAATAACTGAAGATGATATTATAGTAAAAACAGCACCAAATTATTATGATTTTAGACTTGGTAATTTATGCAATTTAAAATGTGTAATGTGTGGCCCACATTATAGTACAGAACACCAAGCAGAATTTGCAAAATTCTATAATGATATCGATATTTTACCAGAGGGCGAAAAAAATAATGAATTGTCTTTAGTTGGTGTCAATCCTGATACAGAATCAGGAAAAGAATGGATTAGTGCAGTAGAAGGTAACGAATTATATCAATGGGCAGAAAATATAAAAATATTTGATAATATTACAAATGCTGTTAATAAAGACTCAACAGAAACAATCTATTTAACAGGAGGTGAACCTACTATTGTTGAGGGGAATTTTAAAATGCTTAAAGCACTAGTTAATAGTGGTCATAGTAAACATATTACTGTTATAATTAATACAAATTGTACTAATCTAAACGTCAATTTTTATAAAATACTATATGAATTCCGTGGGGTATTATTAAATATTAGCATAGACGGTATAGGTGATACTATAGAGTATATCCGTTATCCATCTAAATGGAAACAAATAGATAAAAACTTAAACAAAATTATTAACGATATTAATGAATTAAAACTTGCTAATTTTAGAGTTTCATTTGCTTCTGTAGTACAAATGCTCAATGCTTTTAATTTAGAAGAATTAATACAGTATTATTTAGAGTTAAAAACCAAATCTAATTATCCAGATAACATTACTATTGTTCCTACTGTGTTAGAAGGACCACAATGGTATGACATAACAAACATTAATAGTTGGGTACGAAAAAAATTAAACAAGCAATTACAAACTTATAAAGGCAAAGACAACTCTTTAGATACTTGGTTGGAAAGTATAAACAAGTGCTTAACAAATCCTGAGCCAGAGCATCATGCACTAAATATTAATACAGCAATTGCAAAACATACTTTTTATAAAAAATATAGAAAAGTTGACAAATACAATAATTGGTTCTATAACATTATAGAACGTATTCTATGAACTTAACAGACAAAAATAAAGATGCTTATTGCCCAGTTCCATGGCGAGAGCAAATGATAGAATCTAATGGTGCTATTAGATTATGTTGCCTAGCACGGTCTACCATAAAAAATGATGATGGTACTGAAGCCAACGTTGCTACTGATTCTTTGGATAAAATATGGAACAATAAACATATGCAAGAAATCAGGCAAAGTATGATAGATGGTGTTAAAGATGATATGTGCAAGGCATGTTATCAACATGAAGCAAATAATGGATATAGTAATAGAGAAAACGAACTTGAAGAATATTTAACATTTAAATCTGAATATTCTAGTGATATTATAGTAGATGAAAAACCAAATTATTATGATGTAAGATTTGGAAATTTATGTAATATGAAGTGTATTACTTGTGGACCACAATATAGTTCAGAACATTATGAAGAATATATAAAAATACATGAAGATCTCAAAGTTGAGACAAATAATAATATAGTAAAAATAGACGAAGAAATGACAAAATTAGGTGAATATTGTCATGTTGGTCGTGTAATGACTTCAGATGAAATGGATTTAATTAAAGACGAAAAAGAAAACTACGAATGGCCTGAAAATGATAGAATATTCAATAATATACTAGAGCAAATAAACAAATCTGATATTATAAAATTATATATAACAGGTGGAGAGCCAACTATTTCCGCCGCTAATAAAAGACTTTTAAAAGAATTAGTAGATAGTGGAAAATCACAAAATATTACGTTATGGCTTAATACTAACATGACTAATGTTAATGAAGATTTTTATAATTTAGTAGCACAATTTAAACGTGTAAGATTAATGATGAGTATAGACGGTATCGGAGATGCTTTTGATTATATTAGATATCCAGGAAAATGGAAACAAATAGATAAAAATATTCATAAATTAATAAATTTTGTTAATAATTTAGTTCCAGATAGCAGTCGCCCACGTGATCATCAACAATTTGAACTACAATTAGCACCAGTACTGCAATTATTAAATTTACTAAATTTAGAAGAGATTATTGAGTATTATGTTAAAATAGTAGATCCTGCTCATTGTGCGATAACATTTTGTCCTAATGTATTGCGGGGGCCAGACTATTACCGTATTACGAACGCAAACTATGACATTAGACAAGAAGTAAATAATCGTCTTAAGGAAAAATGGGACGGATATGAATATTTTGGACATCCGATGTTAGAAAACATACTTAATATTCTTGATCAAACATTATCAATTAAAGAACCAGACTCGTATACAAAAGATATTCCCAAGTACATGGATATGGTAAAAGCTAACCATGTAATGTATAAAAAATATAGAAAAATTGACCATTTAGACGATTGGTTTTATGCTAGTATAGAACGCCTTATTTAAATAAATATGTTGGGAGATGAAATATGGCGGATAATTCAATGAATCGTCGCTCGAGCGACAATTCTATAAACAAGGGACTTATACTATCAATGGCAGTGGCCTTTTTAGTTCAAGCAGGTGGATTCATTTGGTGGATGTCTGGATTAAATTCAGAAGTCACACGATTAGCAAGTATACAAGGTACAGCAATTCCGGCATTAGAGGCCGAGGCACAGAAATGTGGTATTGCTATTCACAATAATGTACAAGCGATTAAAGAAATCCAAGAGCACGATCAAGCTATTTCGGGACTTGATGTGTTAGGATTTAAAGTGGATCAACTCAGAGAAGAAATTAGAACGTTGCGTGAAGTTGATCGAGAAATTATGACTCAACACGAAAAGATATTTGATTGGATGGCTTCCAATGGTAGAAGCAGTGGTGGTGGTAACCCTTATGATTAATTTTATGGCAACTAAGAATTAATTTGAGATAACTCTATAAGTGTTGCACTTAAATTAATCTCTGGATCAGCAACTAAAGTATGATTGACTAATCCTTTGCGTATAATTAAAATTGCTTTATCCATACCGTCAGGATTGTCTGACCATAATTCCAAATTATCATACATCCAACGATACATGTCGTCAATCTCATCTGGACGTATTTGCTTACACAATAATTCACGTGCCTCTCTATACTGACCTTTTTTAACTAACTCGACCATATCAATTTTATAGTCACTAACACCAGCATCTTCACTATGTGGAGATACTAGTTTTCCCGTAATGCTATTCATTTGTAATAAGTTAATACACTTACGTAAATCTGGATAAGTTGCTTTTACATAATTGTCCAATATGTCAAGTTCAAACTCAACTTTTTCCTCTAACATTATGTGTGCTACTCTCGCAGTAAACTCTGTTGGATCAATTTTATCAATGTGAAAGCCTTGACATCTACTGTGTAATGCTGGAATAACTTTGTGTGGATAGTTACAAGTTAAAATAAAACGTGCTGTGTCGTGATATGTTTCCATAACACCACGCAATGCCGCCTGTCCGTTGGGAGACATATAGTCTGCCTCATCAAGCAATACAATTTTAAATTCACCAAATGGCAATGTGCTAACAAAGCCTGTTACTTTATCTCTAATACTATCTACAGAGTTTTCCCTACTAGCATTAATCTCTAGCATATCATATTGGTCAATGTCAAGTGCTGTAATTAGTATTTTTGCCAACGTTGTTTTGCCAACACCAGCCGCGCCACTAAACAATAAATGTGGGATTGCCCCACTTTTAATCCAACCCTTAACTTGTTTTCGTTGACTTTCATCACGAAATACATAAGAGTCTATGTCAGTTGGCCTGTATTGTTCAGTCCACAGTTTTTTCATTAGTGCCTAGGAATTTGTCGATGTGATCTTTGTAATTTTGATAATAATAATCAAAGAGAAAGTTATAATTGTCTGATATATCATGTATCTTGCTACGCCGCAATATCTTTTTGTTTTCTAAATCTAATACAACGGTAGCACTAATAAAATCCTTATCTCGTAGTTTTTTTGCTAGACTTACTTTCTCGTCATATACTAGATTTTCTTTAAGATAACCTTTCTTTGCTGTTTGTTTAGGATCTGCTGGTTTTCCAGCATATTGAACTACTAAAAATTTACCTTTCATATGCTTATTATACTACTCATTTAAGTATTTGTCAAACATTGCTTTATAATGATCTACTAACCCAAAAGGAATATGTGCTTCATAATTTATATTATTTCTCTGTAAATTAATTATCACTTCTTTATTAAAAAATTGTTTTAATTTGGGTTCATTTAAAATAAAAGTATCATACTTAAATACAGTATAATTTAACAGTAGTGGTTTTATTTCTTTAATAAGAGAAATATCTCTTTTATAAACTTTTACATATTGTTTAATTAATTCTTCATTGATATTTAATATGAAATTATCTTCATCTACATCAACAATAATTTTACCTTTTTCTTCAGTCCATGAAGACCAATAACCTTGTAAATCTTTATGTGATATTTTCCAATCATGCATTTCACAAAACGTATTACTTAGATATGAATCCCAAGGATTACGTTCAGTTATACAAACATGATAGTCGTTTAAATAGTTTATAACTTGAGATAAATTTTTAAAATACCCATTCGACCAAACTTGCCCTATGTGCATTTTTAAACAATAATGTCTGCCTTTTTCTTTTTCTTTTTCTAGAAACTCAAACTTTTCATTATAATGTTCATCTGAATCATAATATGCGAAGTATTCAGCAAGTCTTCCTACTGTATTTTCACTATTCTGACATGCATAACGATATAGTAATCCAGAACCAGTTCTAGGGCGTGATAAAACTTGATAAATCATGCACCATCAATTACTGTATTTTCACCAATGCCGTATTGATCATGGTCATCAGGCTGTTCATCACTTATAAGTAAAATTTCTTCTGGATCAACCATTCGTATAGTTTTTTCTTCGCCATCTACTGTGCGAACTTTTAAACCACGTGTCCAACGGCCGTGTTCGACTAATACCCATTGGCCCGGCTCTACTTCATGTTGTAGCGGGCCAATACGATATACTTTCCCCCAGCGTGGACGAATGCCACGTTCTATTGCATTATCATCTGGAATAACAATGCCAGTACTAGTAACTGTTTCACCAGTTTTTAATTCCTCTACAACAATTCTATCCTGAATTGCACGTAATTCACCACTTAATTGATATGTTGAAAATAATTGAACATCATTCAATTCCATTTTGGACTCCTTATCCTAAATCGAGATTATCTAATACACCTGAAACTGCTTTTGGCAATTTTTCATCTGCTTCTTCTTTTGCTTTCTTTGCTTTATCTGATGCTTTCCTTTTAGCAGTAGCAATTTTCTTTTCTAAAGCAGACTGTGTTGCTTCATCAGCAGTATGTGTTGGATCTGCTGAAATAGCCTGTGTTTCTGTTGCTTTTGGTGTTTTCTTTGGTGTTGCAGACACTTCTGGATCTGGCTGTTCCTCAACACTCATTGCTGGTGCCACAGTAGCAGGCTGTTTATCTGCATCAGGGATCATATCCTCAGTAATTGAAGCAACAGGTTGAGATTTTTCCACAGCATTTGGATTATTTGCATAATATTCTTGGACAACTTCTGTATTTGTTCTAATAACTTCTCCGCCTGGACCAATTTCATCACCACGGGCATTTACTGGATTATTACCAACTGCTATTGCTTCTTCATTATACAATAACATTGCTTCCATGTCAAGGTGCTTGCCTGCCGCGGTTCTATAAGTTTTTCTTCCTGTATTATCTACCATTATTTTTCCTCATATTATATACATATATTATATATTTATTTAAAGAATTCATTGTATGGTAAATTATATTTTATACTGTCAATCTTATGAATACCTAACAAATATAAAACATAACTTGCGACACTACTTCCCCTACCAACACCCCATACTATATTGTTATCACGCATGGTGTCTACAAAATACTTAAGAAATCGTAATGCATCAAAGAACTCTATCTTCTGATACTCTAATAATTCATGTCCAACACGTTGTAACTCTGTATCAGTTTGACATAAACTTAACAAATACTCTGCAATATCTAATTCTTTATATTCTTGTGGCATATACCAATTTTGTTGGTATTGTTTATCAAATTCCTCTACACTAACATTTGGCTCTATGTATTGTTCAAGTTTTCCATTAGCCAAATACAAATTAGCGATCGCATCATTAAACTTCTCAACATCAGTAATGCTAAGTTTAGTTAAATCAACGTTGGGATTATTGTATAAAACGTTGACTACTTCCTTTTCATTTAATACGTAATCGCCAAATCTATTCATCATTTATTTTTTATTAACATCAATTAATTCTTGATATTTGTCTTTGTTTTCTTCTAAACTTTTTATATGTCGTCTGGTCATTTCTTCTTGATATTCATACAACACAGATTGAATCTGTAAAATACTAGAAAACATACCAGCAGACCCTGCTTTGTTCATTTTTGACTGTAAGTCATTTATTTTAGCAAGTAATTCATCATCAGAAAGATCAGATATGCCTGTTATTAATGGATTAAACATAACTATACGCCAGTGTGTCCAAAGCCACCTTTTCTATCTGTTTTTTGTTCCGGTGGTGTATCTATTTCTCTTAATGCCATATATGTGTCTGTATGAAATTCAATTTGTGCTATCCTATCAAATTCCCACACTGTGAATGGTTTTTCACTTATGTTATATAACATAACAAAAGTTTCATGATAGTAATCACTATCTACAACGCCTTCACAGTTAGCAACAGTAATACCATTTTTCCATGCTAGTCCACTACGTGGATGTATGCGTATGCTATAATCATCTGGTATATCAAAAATTATACCTGTTGGAATAAGATAACGCCAACCAGGCAATATATCAATATAACTGTTACTAATTCCCATAACATTTTCTTCTGACGAGTTATTTGATGTATCCATTGCTTTTACTGTGTCAGTATGAAAATATGCTTTAATATCATAACAAGCAGAGTTCAAAGTTGCTCTTTCTGGCTCTTCGACACTTTCACTTATTTTATAATAATTTACTCCGATTTGTTGTACCATGCTGTATTCTCCAAAAACCACAAATAGAGTGGAGTCTCAAATTTGAGGCACCATGTTCCATTTTGTCCTAAATTAGTTGTATTTTTTTGTGGTGGACTATTTTCAGGAGCATATATTGCCTCCCACATAAGATTTTCCATATCTATATCATCTATTGTAATTTTTTTAATATGTAATAAAGAATCTTTTACAATTTTTCCATTTTCTACAATCGTTTGATCCATTGTTTTATTATACAATGTTATATTTAATTCTACTTTGTTATTATCTGGAATTAATTGATCAAATTCTACTATTTTATTATCCTTTATTTTTCCATCCCACATTACATTATTATTAACATCAATTTTTATTTGTGGTGGTTTGTCCCAATAATCTGCATCTAATGTTAAACAAAATTTCATTCACATTTGCCATTTGCATTTAACTTAGACTTCCAATGTTTCAACCATTTATGCCAATGATTTTTATACCAATCTGGTATATGTATACCTAATTGCTGTATTAATTCTTTTTCAATAAAAGTAGCTTCATATTCTAACCACGCTCTACATTTTTTATTCCTTCCTCGCGAAGTTAATCCATGCCTATCTTGAACAAAATGTGTTACTTCGTGTATAATACTGCCTACATCATATGGTTCATCTAATGATAAAGATTTTTTAAGAATAATTGTACCAGTAGATACTTCATAATATGCTTCGATTCTATCCCTTCCCATACATTCAATATATTGGATGCTGTTTTCTGAACCGAGAACTCCACACCATCTTTGGGCTATTTCTATTTCATTCAATAATCTTATATTCCAATCAATATCATATTGAATTGGATAATCATATCGTTCTTCTAAATGCTTTATAGTAAGTTCTACAATTCTATATAGATTTGTGCCGTTTTGCGGATTGGAAATATTGCCACTTACAGTTAATGGTAACATCCATAGAATGATTACGAGTATATACTTCATGAACATATTATACTATAGAATGGGGCAAATGTCAAGTAGTCAAAATACCCAGTATTGCCGAATCAGCCACTTTTTCCGATATTTGATCTATATTTTCAACATCTGCCACTAATAACATACCCCAACCACAATTAAATACGCATTCAAACTCATGTTTGCTCATATTCATGGGAAAATTTTGGGCAGAAGTGAATAATGTTGACCACCAATCTTTTAATTCAATATTGATGTTATAATTTAAGTGATCTGGTAGTATTCGAGGCAAATTACCGTGAATTCCACCTCCTGTAATATGTGCCGCGCCTTTAATAAGTGGTAAAATGGGTAAAACATCGTCAGTATAAATGCGGGTTGGTCTTAGAATGTTTATATGGTAAATTCCACCATATAATTGACGTAACAAACTATATCCGTTACTATGTGGGCCACTGCTAGGGATACCAATGATAACATCACCTTCTTTCATTAAGTCTTTTTTAGGTAACTCATCTATAACAACGCCCATACAAAATCCAGCAAGATCAAACTTATCTCCTTCATATACCCCAGGCATTTCAGCAGTCTCACCACCAACTAACTCACAACCTGCTAATTGACATCCGGTTTGTATACCAGATAGTATTTCTTTGCTTTTTTCTAAATCAAGACTGCCCATTGCGTAATAATCTAAGAATGAATGAGGTTTTGCGCCATGACATAGAATATCGTTGGCACACATAGCAACTAAATCAATACCAATGGTATCGAAAACTTTTAATTGCTCTGCTACTAGTATTTTTGTTCCTACGCCATCGGTGCTAAGGACTATTTTAGTGTCGCCGAGATTGATAACGGCTCCATAGTCAGAAAAGCCAAGTTGTTTAATTAATTTATCTGCTTTAGCAATGTCTACACCGGCGTCTTTGTAGGCGTCGGTCATAATTAAATCCTATAATTTTTTACTGTTAATTGCCTTGAGCGGCTGACCATGCGTTGGCCGCTGTGTTCCATAATTTTTCAATAGTGGCATTTATTTCGGATAGGCCACCTGAGTCAATTTGAGCTACAACCTTACCATTTCTATCTTTAATTTGAGTAGAACCGTCATGCTCGACACTAAATGCTGTAGCAAAATGAGAACCTGTATTTTGGTCTGCAAAGAACCACACATTTGGATATTCCATATATGTATAAATGTTTTTACCAGGAAAATCATCATCTACTTCAAGATTAGCATGATCTATACCCAACTTTTCCCAATCACCAGATATCATAGCTTCTGTTACTGGCAAGCCTGCTAGTTCTCGTAATTTTGTTATATCTAATATTTTCATAGTGTATCCTATCTAGATTTTATTAGTTATTATAATAAGGAATCTTTGCGTTGGCACCGTTAATCTGAATCAACAAGTATCCTGCAGGCTGTCCTGGTAATGCTGATGCCCCGCCTGTCGTAGCAGCCGTTGCCACATATGTTGCCGCATGAACTGCTAGTTTAATTCCACCTGTACCATTTGGTGCAAGTGCAAGAGCCTCATTAGTATTGTTTGTTGTTATGGTAGCATCAGTGCCATTACCATCAATACTAATTTTCCCAGTACCGTTAGGATCTAAAACAATATTTTGGTTGGTGCCGGCAGTTTTAATTGTGCCGTTACTACTACTTGTCATCTCAATATCAGCATCAAATACAATGTCGCCGCCGGTTGAATCTAATTTTAAATCTCCTGCGGCGGTAGTAATTGTTGGTACTGTACCACCAATTAACAACGTGCCTGTGCCATTCGGATTTAAAGCCATGTTTGCATTTGATGAAGCAGGTGTTTGGATTGTCGGAGTACCGGCAGTTGTTAATTCTAACACATCGGATTGTAATGATGATAAACCAAATACATCAGTGCCTAAATTAACTGTAAATTTATCAGTATCAAGATTTACACTAACATTCGTACCGCCCTTAACTGTAAGTGTATTGCCGGAATCAATTTGTTCTTGTGGTGATACTACACCGCCTGTTGTGTATGCTGTAAATGCTGAGCCATTGAGAGTTGTTGATAATGCTAAATCAGTGTATAGTTGAAGTGTTGTTGATGTTAACCTTTTTGCATAGTACGTGTTACCATTCAATTCTGTCATACCTGAAACACTGGCAATCGAAATTTTGGCACCATCGTCTAGATCATATTCTTGGAATTTGTCAACATCACCGCCTGAGGCCCATGCACCATAACCAGTACCATTAATACCAGTTGATAACCAGATATCAGAATACAAAGCAAACGTAGTAGAATTAAGAACATCAACATAAAAATCAAGACCATTTAGTTGTGTCATACCTACAACGCCTGAGATTTGAACTCTATCTCTATCTGTCAAGTTGTGAGTGCCTGCTGTTATTACTACTGGATTTGCTTGTGTAGCAGCTGTTATACTTCTAATGGTACCATCAGATGTTGTAATTACTACTGGATTTGCGACCGTGGCACCCATCATTCCGATAGTGACACCATGGCGCAAAGGAATATTTGCAATTGTCCCACCTGCGATAACAGCATCTACGTATTGCTTTGTCGTCAGGGAGTTGGCACCATGTCCTGCGCGGTCCTTATAACCTGCTGGAACATTTACTGCGCCTGTACCATTTGGTGCAAGTGCTAATGCTTGGTTAGTAGTTGATGTTGAGATAGTTGCTGTTGTGCCACTTAAATCAACTGTACCTGTGCCATTTGGTGCTAGTGTTAAATTACCATTTGAGTTTGTTGTAGCAATTGTATTAGCATCAAAACTTAAATTATCTGTAGCAACTACACCAGTTCCGTTTGGAGTAAGTGTAATGCCACCGTTTGTATTAACAGCACTAATTGCATTGCCTGAAACTTGCAAGTTACCTAGTGATGTATCACTTTGTGTTTTATCTTCTACTAGTATAGTTGCACCACCATCTATTGAACTAAAATCATAAACATATGTTCCAGTTGCTGGAAAAGTAATTACTAATGAACTAATCCCTTGGACAGTTGTTGCGCCTAATGTAACAGCCGCCGGCAAGGTTAGCGTGTGTGCTACATTGGAAATTGTTACTATAAAACGCATCCTGCCACCTTTTCCTGACGCTGGCCAGTTACTAAATGCTAATGTGCCACTAGCATTTAATGTAGCAGTATGGATTATTGCTGTTGCGTGGCTTAACGTCTGAGCGCCACCAACTGTGCCTAATGCATTTACTACATCGGCGTTATTTTTCATTAATGCTTCACTGATCGTGCCAGTAAAGTTAAAATCGTTTGTCGCACTTAACGTAACTGAGGTCGTTTGTAACGCCTCAATTTCTGTCTTTGCCGACGTAAAATTTGTTTTTATATTTGTAAAATTGTCTCTAAATCCTTGGCTGTCATTATCTTGTCCAGCTACTGGATATGTTCCGTCAATATTACTAGGGTTTATTGAACTTGCCATTTATTCATATACTCCTGTCTGTGGGAATTTCAAGTATTTATCGTTTTCTCCAACTTTTGAATATGTTTGCGGTGCATATTTTTTATAAATCACGTGATATTTTACGTTATTTAATGGTATTGTAGTATACTCTATTTGGTTAAATTGCGCCACATAATCTTTAACTGGCGTTAATAATAAATCTGTACCTATAAATTGCCCACCTGATGTATATGCTGTATACCCTGTGCCATCTACAGTAATTGTTAATGCCACGTCTGTATATAAAGCAAATGATGTAGGACTAAGAACATCTGCATAAAAAGTTTTATCATTAATTTCAGGCATACTTCCTAAATCATATGTAAATTCATCATATGAATAACCAAAACCTGGCAAATTAACAATTTGCAGTTTTGTACCATCATTTAAATTATGCGCCGCCGATGTAGTAATTACTACAGGATTGGCTTGTGTTGCACCAGAAATATTACCATTAAATCCTGGATTAGTAACATGTACTTCAGCAGAATGATTTATATAATGATTTAATGTAAATTTCTTTGTAGAACCATCACCTGTGATTGTTTGTATTGCATCTATAAACTTCATATCTTTATTATCAATTGAAGTTGTTAATGAATCAAAAGTTGTTTCTTTCCTGGCCGCGTAATAACCAGTATCTATATTAAATGATAATGATAAATCAGTATCCCATTCATATCGGTCAACCTCAAACAAAAAATTATTTGGGTTAAATTTAGATCGTTTAATTAAAAATTTAATACGCTCGGCATTACCTGGTTTTATATACACAAGTGGAACTGCCGCTTTATATTGTAAAATACTACCATCTTCTTGTTCAGTTGACATCCAACTAGGCAATGATTTTGCTTCGCTTACTACTTCGCCAACATTTGTCTCCAAAGTTGCTCTCATATTTTTAAAACTATTTGGATAAACATCATACGCCTTGTCCCAAGTTGTCATATCTACTGTATAATCAGGCAGGCCGGGCCCATCTGTTATACTAGCTCGTATTTTTTCACTAGATGCTAATATAGGGGCAAAATCATGTACGCTACTTGTGTTTAAATCTAACAAAGTATCTGTTGAAGAACTAATTTCTGTTATTTCATAATATATAACTTCATATTCTACTTTGCCTGCTACATAAGATCGCGCACTTTTAAGATTACCAAAACGTAATTGTTTAGTATAATGATATTTTTCCATTATTGTCATGTAATCTTTAAGATATTTTGGATTTAATCCTGATTTGACAAGTATTTTAATATCACGCTGTAAGCCAAAACGTTCATCATTTTTTCTATACAATGATGCTTGATCAAATGTATTAAAATCTGACGTAAAATCTTCCCAATTGGATCTATCTTTTAAACTAGGCTTGGCAATACATAATAAATTTTGCCATGGCTTAAATGCCAATGCTTTAACAGTAATTGAATATTGTTTAAATGAACTTATACCCAATCCGCCAGCAATGTCACCACGACCAATTGCACCAGAGCCACCGCCACCAGTAAAAGTAATAGTCGGTTCATGTGTATAACCATCTCCCCCGGTCGTTACTGTAATTGTATTAACAGCGCCACCAGATATAGTGCAAGTTGCTAATGCTTGTGTGCCGCCGCCACCTGTAATAGTTACAGTTGGTGCTGATGTATAACCTGTACCACCATTAAGTATTGCTATTGACGTTAATGGTCCTATTGTACTATATGCCTCTACCCAAAATATGTACTTACTATCAAATGTTGTTATATCAGTAGAATCTGTGTCTGAAAACAAAGTAGTTGCTTGATCAAACATTGTATTACTACGAAAAGTGGTTCGTCCTATAATTGAACCATCTTGTGCTATTTTAAGTCCTTGTGGTAATTCGCCAGCATCTTTTGATCGTTTCATTCTAACAAATAATTGTGAACCATCAGGTGCAGTAGCATTAATTTTTAATTTGCAAGGTTTCCCTGCGTCTATTATTCCTAAACTAGTTGCTGCCATAATTAACTCCAGGTGACCTCTGTATCTGATGCACCACGTACAGTTAGTTTATATTCAATCCACATACCATATAATGTAACACTTTTAGCAGGACTATAATCATTATCAGCAAAAACATTTTTTGGTCTTATTTTAAAAGTATATTCTGTAGAAGATGCTGTTGTACTAGGTATCGTACCATATACAATACAAGTGCCTTTTTTATCTGATGCATTAGTTTCGTACGATCCATCAAAAGTAGTACCTTGTGGTAAATTACCACTTTGTTCAAAACTAATTAAAGGCAAATCTTCAAATGTATTACCCTCAAACAATTCAATATAATAATTACTATGTCTAATTGTACCAATTGAACCTGTGTCAAGTGTCATATAAGGCCTAGCAAATTGATAAGTATCACAAGTCCACATTGTACTAGTACTATCACATCTAATATCATCACCAAATGCATCTTCCTCTGTATCTATAGTAGCATCGCCAAGGACATGTACCCTAAAACTGAATTGTCTATCAAGAGTGGTATTACCATCTGTTACTTGAACAACAAAATTATAATCAGATGATGCTGTTGATATTTTTGCAACTCGTCCAGTTATTGCACCAGTTGTACTCATAGTTAAACCCGTTGGCAAACTGCCTGAATGTATACTATAAGTCAATGTATCTAAATCTGAGTCTGTAGCGGAAACTGATGTATTAACCTCTTGACCATCATGTACATCTGCCACTTTGCCAGCCGCTGTAGACCAAATTGGTGCATCAGGACCAGCAACAGTTAAATTAAAAGTTCTATCTGCTAATAAAGATTCAGCATCAGTTATTCTAACAACAAACGTACTTGTAACATTTTTATCTACTTCATAAGGCACACCTTTTAGTAAACTACGTGCTGAAGGAACACCATCAACAAGACCATTGGATGCTAATGAAATTCCGCCAGGTAACTTACCGGCAAGTAACGTAAATGTTAATCCGATATTATTATTTCCCTGCTCAGGATCTCGCCCATATAATTGCAAAGAATAGAATTCTTGCTCTTGAATAGTTCCAAGATTTCCTGCCGTTGTTACCCAGTATGGTGCGGCCATTTATTTTACCAACTAGCGATTGCTACTCTACGCCAAATACTTGTTGCACCATCATATGCCGCTGTGCAAATATAAAAATGTGTTGCGTTATATGCTGTTTTTCCTGCATAATCGCCGGTAGCACCAACGTTTGTGGCTGGTACCGCTACTGCTGTTGTACCATCTGCTTGTAGCATATATAACTCTAAATAGTTATCATTTGCTTTATCAAATGCCGTGCGTAGTGGATCACCTGTGCCGTCATTAGCAGTACTGCCAATTCCAATTGCTTGTCTAGCCATTATTTTCTCCAAATAATTGTATTATTAAGTATTTATACTATCAAATTGATCACTAAATACCCACATGAGCATTATGGGCCCACGAACTACATATCAAATACAAAAAAATCTACCTTCAGTAAAAACAAATCTTAAACATATAACTTGTCTTAGACCAACTAGAACAATAAACATTGAAGTAGATGGCCGGTGTCGTTTATGTTCTTGTGGTGTTCATTTACCATTTGATGTTTGTAATATATTAGATTTAAATTTAATTGAAGAAATATGGCAAACATCAATTGCTAAAGAAATAATAAGAACTATTGATGAAAGAACTTATGATTATTGTGATACATTAGGATGTGGTATAAACAAAGTATCAAAAACAGAATCAGAATGGGCATTACATCCTTTAAAAAATAAAGAAGAAATACATATATTATTAGGAATAGATGATAGTTGTAATTTACAATGTCCTAGTTGTCGATTAGAAAAAAGAGATTATAATAAACCAAAAACTGGATTAGAACAATTTAAATTTGCACAAATTACAAAATTACATAATCATATAACAAATCTTATTAATAATTATAATAAAAAAGCATTTATAACATTTGGTAGTTCAGGAGATGCATTTTATAGTTTAGCAACAGTCAATATGATTACTAATCTAAAATATAATCCATTACATAGGTATATGTTTAAAACAAATGGGTTAAGTATGAAAGCAGTATTGCCAAGACTAAAAATATTGCCATCAATTGATAAAATTGATATTAGTATTGATGGAGCAACAAAAGAAACACATGAAAAGTTACGTACAGGAAGTAATTGGAATAAATTAATTGATAATATAAAATGGGTACTAAAATTACCAAATAGACCTAGAATTGAAGCAAACTTTACAGTACAAAATGATAATTTTAAAGAAATTTCTTTGTTTAAAGAAATAATGTTAACCGAATTAGGAATAGATGATGTTACATATACAATATATAATCAATGGCCACATATAACTGATGAAATATATAAGAAAAATGCTGTACATTTGCCAGATCATATAAATTATGAAGAATATTGTAAATTATTTTCTGATTTTAGCAAACAATCTAATAATATGAATATATCGTTTATAGATCCGCTTTCGTAGTATCTTCTTTGTAGTTATTAATATGTCCGCACCAAGGACAGTGCCAATCTCTTTCTTTAAAGAAATCTTCTTTGCCAGACTCTGTAGCGATAGACCACCATGCTGAACATTCTTGACATGAGAAATGTACTAATAATTCAAATGATACCATATTAATATTTAATATGTGCGCCAAGTTGCTCCGTTATAAACGAAACCAGTTGATAATCCATTAGTACTAATTGTATGATCTGATGCGGCACCATTAATTGTATTACCATTCCGGGCAATAGTTAAATTATTAGTTGCATATGCACCACCAGCATCTACAAAATATATTGCATCACCACCACTTGGTGATCCTGGCAATGTGCATGTGACAACACCACCAGCAGTATCTACAGCATATCTACCAGCGGATACAACAGCCTGTGACGCAGTAATTACTAAAAATCCTGGTTCACCTGTTGCAAAACATCTTACTTCAATATTATTTGTTCCTGTTGGAGGAGCGGCAGTAAATGTTAAAGTTTGTCCACTTACAGAATAGGCTCCTACAGGTCTTTGAACAACACCATCAATACTAATAATAAGGTTATTTGTACTAACACCAGTTGTTACTAAAGTAAAAGCTGTTAAAACGTTATTCCCATTAAAACTTTCTGTTGTTACTGATACACCACCACCACCTAATGCTTGTGCAATATTAACCCATTGACTACTGCCTGAATTATATTGTAATAATTGATTATTTGCTACACCTGTAATAGTAACGTCATTTAATGCATTAACACTTGATGCGGCAATACGAACATCTGCTCTGGCATCTGCTCTAACAGTAGTATGATATAGATTAGTATTTTCTGGAACAATACTAGTATCTAATACTACGTCAACCCAAGCACTACCATTATGTTTAAGAATATCACCACTGGCGGCGGAAGTAATAGTAACATCAGTTAATGCGGCTATAGTATAGTCTGTTATCTCAAATGCACTAGTACCACTATTATATTTTAATGCTTTATTAGCACCCACCCCTGTTGTGTTTATATTATTTAAATCACCAATATTAGCGGCGGCAATACGAGCATCTGCTCGTACATTTGTATAATACAAATTAGTACCTTCTGGAACATTACTTGTATTAAGTGCTTGGAAAGATTTGTCACCTCTCCAATATTGTGCCGTCGAGCCTGCTGTAATTGTTGGCTCTTTACCTGCCAATGCAGTTGTTATTGTTGCACCATAATTAGCATCGTCGCCTAGTGCGGCGGCAAGTTCATTTAATGTATTTAAAGAATTGGGTGCGGAGTCAACTAACGCATTAATTTGTATTGTAACCCTAGCATCTGCCCTAGCATCTGTATAATATAAATTAGTATTTTCTGTAACATCTAGAGTTGATAAAGTAGCATCTACCCAATTAGTACCATTATATCTTATTACTTCGCCTGCGGCGCCTGCTGTTATTACTACGTCTGCTAAATCAGTTAAGTTAGAGGCGTAAACTAGTGAGGATGGTTCAAATTTACCAGATGAACTATCATAAGCAAGTACTTTACCATTCGCTAAACCACCATTAGCAGATGTATCAACATTAGCCAATTGATTAATATCAAAATTATATGCTTCTGCAAAGTTATCGTTAATTTTATCAAATGACGCTCTTAGCGTATCGCCAGTGCCATCATTTGCTAACGCACCAATATTGATTACTTGTTTTGCCATATTCATATTTATTAAAAAATACATGAATTACTTAACCACGTAGTTTAAGACCTGCATGATTCAGTGTAAATAAATAGACGACGGGAACTTTTTATGCTATTACGCACTATTACCAACTCTATTATCGGAGCAAGTTTGCTATTTTTTGGTTCCGTGTCTAATGCTGGTGACAGTAAAACATCGTGGTCATGGGCCGCTAATACTAATTTAACCTCACAACGTTATCAAACAACTGAACAATTAGTACCACAAGTTATTAATAGTGTTGTAATAATTACATCAATGGGTGCTCAAGAGGCCGCACCAGGCTCTGCAGAGCGAACCACGCCTAAACCAGAAGAAAAAACTCCCGAAAATGATAACTCAGTAGAAGAATTTCTGGAAGAAGGATCACTTAAATTTACAAAAATAAGCAACCATTTATCACCTTTAGGACAAGGAACTGGGTTTTTTGTTAGTAAGAATGTTATTTTAACAAATCACCATGTTATTGAAAACGGTGTTCAAGATGAATATATTGTTCAAATATATACATTCAAATATAAATGGTATAAAGCAAGAGTTATAGCAGCTGATGAAAAAACAGATCTCGCCATACTAGAACTTATCAATCCTGATGAAAATTCTGATGCGGTTGAACCATTAAAATTTGCTGATGCTGATAGTTGGACACTAGGTGAAAAACTATTTGCTATTGGTCATCCACATGGTTTATACTGGACAGTCACTGAAGGCGTATTAAGTCATCCACACAGACGTATTTCTTCACCATGGCAATGGTTAATCCAAACTGACACTTCAGTAAATCCAGGCAACAGCGGTGGTCCGTTGTTTAATATGCGTGGTGAAGTTGTTGGTGTTAACGTATTGTTACTTGGTAGAACAGAAGAAGGCAATCCTGTAGATTCAGGTCTTAATTTCGCAGTTAGAAGTGATTTAGCAGAACACGTTGCTGAAGAATTGCGCGTATATAAGCGTGTAAGACGTCCACGTATGGGTATGTCTGTAAGAAACAGGCCAGGTGATGATATGGGTATTATTGTTGATGAACTATCAGACGAATCTCCAGCAAGTCGTTCAGATATATTACCAGAAGACATTATCACATATGCTGATGATGTGCCAATTAATACAACATATGATTTCTTTATTTGGTTTACTCAAAAAATGCCAGGTGAAAAAGTTGTATTCAAAGTGGATCGCACAACCGAAAATAGAGATGGCCCACAAACATTTTCATTAAATATAACCGTATTACTAGAAGAATTACAAGAAGAATAATTCAATGACAAGCCATATTGGCAATGTTCTGTCTATAGACAGAACAAAATTTACATATACAATATTTTATTATCCAGGAACTGGTGGGCATATAGTTGGTTGGCTATTAGGCGTTGCTCACGAATATTTTTTATTGTCAACAGCACTTGAATGCTTTCCACTAGAATTAAAAAATAATCCATTAACTATTCGTCATGATATAGTAGAAAAGACTCTTTCTGGTTGGTGTCATCATGAAAATGTACAAATATTAAATCCATATGCTAAATTAATATTCATATCTGCAAATTCTAAAGCTTCAGCAAATAATATGCATGGTACTATTGGTGGTATTAGTCAAGCGGATGATTACACACGTTTGGTGCGGATCGACTCCCACCCGACTCCAAATGTGACGATTAACGCCACAAATAAACTTAATACTCTAATTAAAGTGATGAAGCTATCTAGCGCACACACAAAAAATATTTTTTTAACAATGTCATCTAATGCAAGAATAAGAGCATGTCATGAAAAAGGTGTAAGCCCTTTTAGAACTAATGATTCACCAACTAAACAGATAATAAAAAATGAGATTAACATATTTAACGAAAGACAAAAAGAAATTACCAAAACTATTCCAATGGACCATTTTTTTAATCATAACTCTATATATAATGGTAAATATCTAGATAATATACAAGCAATAATAGACCATCCCTTAACTGATGCTCATATTGAGGCATTAGAAAAGTTAGTGAATAGATATGTACAAATAACTCCACCAAAACTATTGAGAATAATCAATAATGAAAATAAACTGTCACAGTGACTTTCAACCATTAAAAGAAATTATAGTAGGACGTTCCTACCACCAAGATTCTTTTAATTTTATTGATGAACCACGTATTCGTGATCCACTAAAACGTATATTAGAAGAAACAGAAGAAGATCTATTAAACTTATGTGCTGTATTAGAGGAGCATGATGTTAAAGTATATAGACCAGACTCTCCTCCAGTAGAACTAGTACAAGAATATATAGACAATTCTGCAAAACCACCTATACCATCATTAGCAGTACGAGATGGTTATATTACTGTAGCAAATACTTTATATCGTTTTGTGTATAAAGATGAAATGAATAGTATTTTCAATTTACTCATCGACGGCAGAACATTTGATCCATATAGACGTAAAGATGATTTTGACTCATTAGAGCCATTAAGCAAAGAAGAATTTAGAGAATTAACACAAGTAGTAGCAGGCCTGCGTGGAACCAGATATACTGCATATAATAAAGCACAAGGTAAATTTGTACCAGGAATGAATATTGAACATGCTTTAAATATTCGCACTCATATGATTGATGGTCCATGTATTGTACGTTTGGGTAAACGGTTAATAGTAGATAGTTTTCCTAATTATCAAATAAAATGGGTTGATGAAGAATTTTCTGATTATGAATTCAAATATACTTTCATACACGGACATTCAGATGGAACATTTTGTCCTATTAAACCAGGTTTGTATGCACACACTGTGGATTTTGCAGAATATCAAGAAACTGTTCCAGGCTGGGAAGGAATATATTTAGAAGGACAAGGATGGGAATCAGACACTGTTAATAACTTCTTAAACATAAAATATAAAAATGATGGTAAATGGTGGGTGCAAGGTGAAGAAAATAATGATGCGTTAATCCATTTCGTAGGAAGTTGGTTAGATGAATGGGTTGGTTATATAGAAGAAACTGTATTTGATGTTAATATGTTAAGCATAAATGAAAATCTAATACTATGCACTAATGAACCACCCGAACATCTCAAAGATGCATTTAAACGTCATAAAGTAGAGTATATCATTACTCCTTTCCGACATCGTTTCTTTTGGGATGGTGGCTTACATTGTATTACCTTAGATGTGAACAGAGAAGGCAATTGTGAGGATTATTTTAGATAAAAAATGCCCGGGTTTAATTGCCGGGCATTTAAGTGTAACTCTTTTAACGTCTTCCAGGCCCTAAAGACCTCCGCAGTCGACTATATTATCATTATTATGTATAGTGTTCTATGTTAAAATTTTGGATACTTCATTGTTATTTCTCTATTAATTTTAGCCTAAAGATTTGATACGTGACCATTTTTTACTTTCTACTTGGCTTTTTAGTTCTTCTGCTAATAAATTAGCCATATAACCAATATCGCTCATTAAGATGTCTATTTCTGCCTCATTATTGTTTTCTTTAGTTGTTGATTGCTTCTTTTCTACTTCTTTCGCTTTCGTATGCATTACATTTACAAGACTTAAGACATCATTGATAGTATGATACATATTGTACCTCCCATTTGTCTTAATTCTCTACTATTATATAGTATTATTGTTATTTAGTCAAGTTTTATTACGCTTTTCTAAAATATCATTTAACTCTTTAATACCATTGGATACGGTTTTTTCAAACCAAAATGGAAATATAGAGTGAATAACTCCCGCTAATGCTAAACACTTTAATACGACAACAAATCTAAGAGCATTTTTCATATGCTCAAAATATGTTTCGTTAATGCTATTTGGGTGTTTAGTAAAGGAATTTGCCATTCATCTATTTAGTTTTTTTCTTGCTTACTGACCTGGAGCTGGCAAATGCCGGAATAACGTTGCCTGCTTGTGTACAACTATGCACTCACCTGAAATTTCTAATTTTATGTTCATAAATGACGCAAAATTAATGGATGTCAGGCGCATGTTTTCAAGTTCTTGCTCACATTCTACCCTGCTTTCGTACTCTGTTGTTATACTCAGTTCGTTTTGCACACTGTTTATAGTGGCAAGCATAGTTACAACTAAAAGCCAACTCATGATTTACTCCCAAGGTATTTTAGTTAATGTTTCCAACGCTTGTTGTTCACTTTCAAAGTCAATTTCTTTTCCAGTGTTTTTATTAACAAAATAAAATACTTGTTTGCCAGGCTCTCTACCACTAGCAGAGCGTGACCATTCACCTTGACCAACGTTTTTAGTACATAAAAAGCCTTCATCACCATCGGAATCTGTCACTCTCCAACACCAACCGTGATTACGAACAGGTCCTCTTTTGGCTTGTACTTCAGTAATTTTCATTTCAGCAAGTTCTCTCTGTAATAATCTATTACGCTCATCTGGCAATGGACCCATCATACCTAATCGTGACCATTCTTGAGGTGTATAATAATAACTAGGATGATGGAACATAACCTGGCGTAGTTCCCACTTTCATCAATGATGCTAGTTTCTTATCACCAGACATATAGTCATAACTTGATTCAGAAATAACTATTTCGTATTCCGCTCCATCATTAGGAAAATATTCTGACCACAAGCGAATCGCTTTATTGAGCGTATCGACTTTATGAATAGTTTCATAAACTTCCTCGGTGCGAACATCTACCATTTGTGCGTATATAAGCATAGTAGTATTTATTATCCTATGTACTTTTCGAAAAACCATTCAGTATTAAGTGTTGACGCCAACTCGTGGCATGATAAATGTCCGCCAGTGTAAACATCATTTCCAGAATTTTTATTATAAGTAATCCAATCATTAGCATACGCTTTTTGTTTAGAATCCATATTTCTTTTTACTTGAAATGGACAATCATTTGTTTTATAAGTCATAGTCTTTACCTAATCCTTGTTCTCCAATTTTAATAACATCTAGTTGCCATACATCATCACTATCTTTATACTCAATTTCTACTTCTTGATCACGTAATATTGTGCCTGGGGGCGAAATTACCACAATCTTAAAATCATCTTCATCTACACCAATTTCTGTTAGAGTTTCAGTTAATAAATTGCTAACATATTTGGCATTACCACCTGGCATGTAATCATATGATTTGTTACAACTCGCTTGTCTACACTTGCCGCCATCACCAGAGCGTTTAACATACATAGATCCGCGACTAGAATCACAGCCTACAAAGTTTAATTGACTTTTAAGAACATCACTAGCAGTCATCCCTGCTTTTGGCTTAGCCAAATACATAGAAGCAAAAGCACCTGGTGCTCCCCATGGATGTGTCCAACCATCTTCTGGATGCCCTGGTCGTGCCGCCATTGGTTCAGAAAAAGCACCACAAAACGTCTCGCCTTTGTCTGGATCCAATAGCATACTTGCCGTAGACCTTGCCATTGTACCACTGCCTATACCTGTACATATTGCAGGGACATATTTCATAATAGATTCATCCGCTGTACAATTCCACGAACCACAACCATCGGGTATAAATGATATTGTGTGCCCTTGTAATTGACTCACCGCATCCTTACCAAATTTTGCTATAACAGTGCCATTGTTTACTGCAATATTATCCGTATAATCTCCTGTTATAAGTTTAGGTTCTGGTAATCCTGCTTCTATGTTATCTGCTGGATATTTGCCTTCAACTTGGCACATTTCTTCTACACTATATCGTGCTGGTGTTGCCAAAACAATTCCTTCGCTTACTTGCGCCCTAGCAACATATCCACTATAAGCAGGCAATGCTATGGCCGTAAGAACACCAACGATCGCAACAACAATCATCAATTCAATGAGTGTAAACCCCTTGCTCATTACAGTAGGCCGATTTATTGTTTGCATGGAGTCATCGCCATTTAATAATTTGTGCGGAACCCACATTGTACCCGTAAGTTTCTCTAACTCTGCTTTATTTTTTTCTGTTGTGACAGCAGAATAAATTTGTCCTATGCCCTTCCAATTACCCATTTCCCACACATCTGTACCATCTTTTAATGTGGCGAAAGGTTTATTTACGTCATCCCAACTCACAATATTCCTATCGCTTTCAATAGTGCGCCTTGCTCACCCATATGACTGGGCCAGTTGAGATCTGCTACAACAACAATGCCTACCCACATTGAAATAACTATTACTGTCCACCAAATGCGGGTAACTACTGTATTTGGATTCATTGAAATGCTGGAATTTCTAGCCATAACCTTTCTCTATTGTAAAAATAAATTTGTGAGTCACTTCTTGCACCATTAGGAAAATATTTTCCAATATCTGTTCCTGGACACCAACTGGCTCGCCACTGACCATTATCCTCTTTAATAATAACTGTAGAGCCAGGGTTCACATTTTCAGTAAGAAAAGCATCCATTTCTTCTTCAGTAGGAAAAACTGCTGTACTTGGCCGCCTTCTAATCATGCTCATTATATCCTTCCGAAGCGAATCTGCTGTAAAAAGTCTTCCCACACAGGTTTAGCGGCTGTATTCTTGCAACCATAACGCCTGCTATCCTGCCATAAATTCCAGTAGTATTTGTCACACAAAGGATCAATTCCTTGAAACTCATAAGCCATTACACCTTTAAATTGTTCAAACGTCATGTTATTCGGATCTACCATTATACTGTACCTCGTTGTTCTGCATTGCCATAATCAACATCTAAGTAATCTGTCTCTATTGGATCGATGTAAAGGATCTCTGCTTTTGCATCGCATCCTTTGCAAGTAACTATATCTCCAACCTCAGCATCGTTCTTGACGGGGAGATGTTCTCCGCAAGTTGGGCAGGAGTTAGAGTTTGACATTTTTAAAATCCTGTTTGATGTATGCTGGTTGATTGAGTGTTTTAAGAAATTTGCTTGCTTGGGATAATGTGCTACAATGTGCGTGAATTTTATAACCTAATTCTCGACATACGTTTGAGTGAGGGGAAACTGCAATCCATTTTACTTGGGACATAAACTCTTGACTGTTAATTAATTTACTATACTATTATAACATATCGAGCAGATTTGTCTATCTTTTTATGACTCTAAGTAGTTGAAATCATTGAACATTCTAGAAAGTTTATCGTAATATCACTTTTTCTTGTGAAAATCACGCTGAACGTTTATAAATTCCTGAATAAGAATCTGTTTTTGAACGCGTCTATCCAATTTTACATTAAACAACTCTAACCCCAACTCATCAACTTCTTTCTTTGTCATTTCAGTTAGTTGTTTTTTAGTATAACGTTTTGGCTTTGGTGCTGGCTCTGCTTCCTTACTTTTCCAATTTCCCTCTGTTATTTTAAGGGTTTCTTGGATAACAGGTTCAACCATTTTTTCTGCAACTTCTTGTACAGTTTTAACTGTTTTAGGTGAAGGCATTGTCTTAAGACCAAACAATGCTTTAATAAAATCGAACATTAATGTTTCTCCATAATATGCTAATATTATTTATATTGAGTAAAATACAAAATTCTTTTCTTTATTGTCAAATCGTATATCTATTGTATTGGATGTTTTTCTAAATTTATAAAAATATGTTGCCCAAACATCAAGGTTCATAACATGTTTAGTACTTCCAGTTTTTTCACATGCTATTCTACCAATTAACATTATTCCATATGTTTTGTTAGGCAATGTACATGGCACGTGCCATTCTAATGGAGTATATGGCAAATAAGAATTAAACTTTACAACATCTGTCATAGTAAGACATGTAGTCCTTTTAACATCATCCCATAATTCATGATATAATGGATTTACATCTTGACGCCACAATCTTGCATTATAAAATCCATTATACGAAGAAGGTTCTAATAAACTAGATGAGAAAGTAAAATCTTTATCTACTTCAGACACTCCTGTTGTAATTACTTGTGGCTGATGTTTAAGTTTTTCAAGTATAGAAATATCATCAAAAAATACAAAAGATCCATATATTTTATCTGGTATCATTGTTGCATTTTTTAATGCTGGAGTATTTTGTATATGTTTACATATATCTTTATATTCAAAACGAAAAATATTACTAGATATAGTTTCAGACATAATTACATCAACACGACTCATAAATCTAAAATCGGGATTAAATTCTTGTTGTATTATAGTATATTTTGTTGATGGTATTTTTGCACTCTTAAATACTTTTTCTATCATATTACAACAATCGGAATTATGCTCTATCATATAAACATGTTTAGCACCAGCATGTATAGCAAATAAAGATAGTATACCTGACCCAGCACCTATATCCATACATATCTTATCAGGACATGCTTGTTTTATTTGTTTATAAAACCAATTGTTTCTATGCTCACTAGTAAACAATTCTTTCTGATGAAATGTTTCCATTATGTCCTAATAATAATATCACTTTTCCAATCACTAAAAAACTGTTTCCAACTCTCATGATCAATCATAATAGGAAATTTTTTGCGTCTTGCTAATAATTGAAAATAATTAGGCTTATATGGCTTCCATTTTGGTTTCCATATGCCCACTGGATTATGATTCCCTTTAAGTGAGTTACATCGTGAACATGCCGAAACTACATTTTCCCACACTTTTCGACCACCTAGACGTTTGGGGATAACGTGATCATAGGTTACTTCTCTTACAGTTAGCGGTTGTTCACAATACACACATATGCCATGATCTCTATAGTATAGAGATTCTCGTTTTAACTTCATAATAGATTTAACATTAACATAACTATTACGAGCAATAACACTAGGCCACTTCATATGTAAATTAGGGGTTTGGATCCATCTATTATAACTAAAAACTACATGACAACTATCATTAAATATTCTACCTACAGCATCTTCCACAGGAATAGTATGTAATGGCAATAAAGAAATTGGCATATATGATGCGTTTAATACTAGTGTTCTGAGTCCGAGCATTGTAATATTTATAATGGCGGAGAGGGAGAGATTCGAACTCTCGAAGGGCTATTCACCCTTGCTGGTTTTCAAGACCAGTGCATTCAACCGCTCTGCCACCTCTCCGTGGTTGGTCCGGCTGGAGTCGAACCAGCGACCTCCGGTTTATCAGACCGGCGCTCTAACCAACTGAGCTACGGACCAATGCTGGTGCCCGCGGCTGGACTCGAACCAGCACGACTTGCGTCACAAGTACCTAAAACTTGCGTGTATACCAATTTCACCACGCGGGCCTTTATTTAAATTATTTATATTTTAGTTTTGTCGTAATATGGCTCTGGCTTGTATTCGTAATTTACAGTTAATTTATTTCTGCGAAATTCTTCTGCACCATTTTTAAGATGAAAGTTGTGTGCCATTTCTGTTTTTGGAGATAATGTTACAAATCTTTTAACCCAAGGTTTTTTATCTTGAAAATATGGTATTAGTAAATTTAAAATTTTACTACCCGATCCTTTCTTGTAACTCCATACAGTATAGAAAACTGCTATGTCTAATCCTGCCATAGTCGCTAACTCTTTTTCTGTTTTAGGCACATCATCACAATATGCTACACAGCAGATAGCATATGTCCATAGAGCATACACCTCTCTACCATATAAAAATCTTTCTCTTTCTGTTATATTTGGCCTAACAGGATCATCTTCACACTTTGTTCCAGGTGGCCACGTAGCCATAGTCTCAACGCGCTCAAGAAAATTATTACTGCGCCAGTGTAGTCTAGGCATTATTTCGCTCCAATTTAAATAACGTAAGGTTCTAACCGCTTTTCTTTATTTAACACTCTAGTAGGGTTGAAGCACGATAAATTGATAGTTTGGTACTCACCAGTAGTAATTAGTTCCATTAAGCCGCGTCCTATACCAGGTGCTTCCATTAAACCTCTACCAGTAAATCCAGATGCCAAGTATAC
>Ga0310124_10000216_pt1 | contig 39381 bp, 27 predicted proteins | sample CB11b_AW_Bot5_MG_FD_203507 | JGI IMG/M metagenome (GOLD analysis project Ga0310124, IMG submission 203507) | Marine microbial communities from Western Arctic Ocean, Canada - CB11b_AW_Bot5 | ecosystem: Environmental > Aquatic > Marine > Oceanic | place: Canada: Western Arctic Ocean | collected...
CCATTTCCCTCAGCCCCCCCGCCTCGCTTTGCGTATGGAACGACGTAGGCGAGGTCATCACGCGCGAAAGGGATCACCAGCCTCTGGTCGGCCCGGCCGCGAGCATCGGCTACCCGGTCGTAGTCGTTTATCGTCGGCACGCGTCCCCAGGCCATCAGGAGCGCGTTTTCATCGCCTTCCTGCCCATCAAGGGAGAATACGATCGTATTGCCAGGCGCGCCCGCTTCCCTGTGCGCCGTGAAATAAAAAGCCGCGGTGTCTTCGCCATCGACCCCGGGCTGGAGTTGAACGGTACGCTGTTCTCCCAGGGGAAGAAGAAGAGCGGCATTGCCGGTCATCACATTGTCGTAGGCGGCCCGCGTCCCGTTGCTCCAGACCCAGAATCCGAGATGGCCGCCGCGGTGACGGTCATCTTCGACCTCCATGATAAGCTCATCATCTCCCCAGACTCGAACCAGCCTGGAATCGACCGACACTCTCCAGCTCGAAGGAGGCTCGCGTAGTTCTACACCGCCGATATTCAAAACCGTCGGGCTTCCTCCATCGAACCTCAGGAGACGAACTCCCCGATCTCCTCTGCGATCGATCCAATCAAGGCAGTAGCCATTGTTTTCCCCATCCCAGCGGTGGGTCGGTGTCGAAGCGCAAAACATGACACCCGCATGGCGACCGACTTCATCGACAGAGGTGGAATCGGGAAGAAAGTTCATGTCAAAGTAGAGTTCCAGGCTGGAGGGCTCTTCCAGCGGTGGCTGCCCAGCCCAGATCCAGGCCTCGGTCGAAAGGCTGCCGTTAGCCGCGCTGGCCTCACCGACCAGGGAGCCGCTGGCAAGGGTCCATTCTCCCCTGTAAGCGGTCCAACCTTCCGGAGGACCAGCCTGGTCGGGACGATTGAAGTTATCGATAAAACCCTGGGCTATAACCTGCGGCCCGGCCATCGCAAGAACAGAAATCAACGCGATGGAGAACCAGGTACATCTATTTCGAAACATAAGCGTCCTTCTGAAACAATACAGCAGGGTGAAAATCGAAAAGCCTGCTGACCAGGGCCGGGGCCAACTCTTTAAGGCTGGCTGAACGGTCTTGAAAACAACAGACGGCGTGAGCACCTGGAGTCAATGACCCCGTAGTCAGGCACTCGTAAATAGATTTAACCCAAGAACATAGAGTAAGGCCTGAATAGCCGGAAAACAATTTAATGGCGCCCGACGAGCTCTCCGGGCCTTGCAGCGTGTTCTGTTGATTCAATATCGCCCTCCCAGGTTCCAGATCTTCACGGCTCCTTCAGAACAGCTGGTAACCAGCCTTTTTCCATCCGGGCGGAAGGCCAGATCCGTAATTCCACCATCGTGTCCATCGATGAGGAAACGAAGTCGGCCATCTCGTGGATCCAGCAGACGAACCCTTCCATCCCGCGTACCAGCCGCAAGAAGCTCCCCGCCGGGACTGTAGGCGATGGCGGTGATCCGCCGGTCCCTGTCAGCCGAGGAAAAAAGAACACCGCCGGTATGCGTATCCAGGATGCCCACAGATCGACCGCCGGCCGCTACGGCAAGCTGCGAACCATCCGGGCTGTAGGCCAGGGAGGTGATGCCATCATCGTAGCCAGCGAACGCCCGGAGCTGCTCGCCTTTCACGAGATCCCAGACCACAACGGTCCTGTCGACCCCGCCGCTCGCCAGCCGCTTTCCATCCGGGCTGAAAACAACACACCTGACAGCCTTGCAATGACCGGAAAGCGTCTCTCGCTCAGTTCCCGAAGCGATATCCCAGAGCTTTACCGTTCCATCATAGCCCGCGCTTGCGACAAGATGCCCATCCGGGCTGAACGCGATATCATGGATCCACCCCCTGTGGCCGCGGAAGCAAAGCCCCTCGGCCCCGGTTCCCAGGTCCCACAGCCTGGCAACACCATCTCCTCCCGCGCTCGCCATGAGGGAACCACTCGCGTTGCAGGAGACGCTGTAGACCGGCTTTCGGCCTCCCATATGGGAAATTTCATCGAATCCCGTGCCCGGTTTCCAGACCCGGATGCCCCTTGCTGAACAAACCACCAGCCTGCCATCGTGGCTGAAGGAGACGGAATGAACCTGGCGCTTCGGCCCGAGCAGCGTGTGCTCAGCTTCGCTTATCACTTCCGGGGGTGGGTTCCCACAACCACCGGAAAGCAGTATTAAAACCAGCGCAAGCAGCTGGCTACTTCTCCTTATTGACAAAATAGCACCTCTTTTCAGATACCAGAACAAGCCCTCTCTTTAATGGTCCCTCGTTTCAACAGAATCCCTGGAAAGCCCCGCTTCACCGCCACTCCCCCTTTCCACTGTATGTACGAAAAAGACGCTGACCAGGCCGGCCAGCAGAAGCACGATGAAAAACATCCACAGGAGATTCTTCAGCAGGCGCATCCTGACGTAATAACGCGGGCTCGGCAGATCACGTCTCCTTGCGGAATTCTCAAGGCCATAAAGCCGCCGGGTCACACCTTTTCTTGTCTTTGTCTTCATGTGTTCAACTCGACATACGAGCCTCCCTGGGTATAAAACGGTATTCCCTGGCCAGACCGTCTGACCATTACACAGTCAGTGTGGTGAGAGCAGGTTTGATAACACCGATTGCCCGAATAAAATCGGATCGCAACCGACCAACCATTTTCAGACGAATCGATGGGGGCTGGGATGTTGGCCGCGGTCCTCAGCTGAACAAACCCGGTCTGCGCATGCGGGATGCGAATCCCCGCGCGGGCCAGATTCAGGACAACCGGATGGAACCCCGGTCACTGATCAGCATGAAATACGAGCCGGGCCGCCGACGGTGGTGCCGCCAAACGCCGCAGGACACCTGTACCGATAGGGGGCGGCCTATTCGCTTCCGCGATCGGAGCCGCCTTCGCGTGAGCCCCTGTTGCGACTGCTTCGCCCGAAGCTCCTCGAGGAGCGTGACTGGGAGCGGTACTTGCCCCAGGATGTGTTCTGGTCAGCGGTGAGGATCGTCTCGATGCGGACATCTGTGTTGGCCTTGATCTGTTTCTGGGAAGCGGCGAGAGCTTCCTTTTCGAGCTCCTGGCCCTTGAGCTCATCGAGTGAGGCCCGCTCCTGGACGAGGAATTCCTTGAGGGTGTCTTTCTGGCCATCATCGAGCTTCAGCTCGAGGGATCTGTCGAAGCCCCGGATGGTCCAATCATCCCTCTGGCCCTGGAACTGCTTGGTCAGCTCAGCGCGGCGCTGCTGCTGCTCCTCGGTGAGCTCTCCGGTATCACCACTGAACAGGGTTCTGAGCTCAGAGAGTCGATTCAGGCCGCTCTGGCCCGCGCCATTTTCGCCGCCTGCAGCTCCGAGGAAACGGTTGGCCGCCTCGTCAAGCCTGCTGCTGATTTGACCAGAGCCCTTGAGATCATTCTTCAGCTGGGCGATGTCCTTGTCGTGAACCGCAAGCTGCGCCTGGATCTCAGAGAGATCGCCTTCCGGAGCAGCCGCCGAGACGTCCGTATCCGCCTTTGATACTTCTAAAAGGGTCAGCCGGTCGCCCAGCTCTTTGATACCGGCGTTCTGCTTCTTGTCATCATTTGAATCTCCCAGGGTATTGAGAGCCGACTGGGCGGTGCTCAGTTCATTGTTCAGGGTGGCAACCTGGTCGTTCAACTGACCGACCTGGACAAGCAGGTAACCTCCTGAAAGCACACCCGCAGCCACGATCAAAGCAATGATAACCTTCATGGTCTTTTATCTCCTGGTAGCTGGTTCACAGAACCCGGCCGCGATCGCCGCCGCCGTCACTGAGCCATGGTACTTCAGCTTTACTCAAATGGCTGTCTGTACTTGTCGGATTCTTAACATATTGCGCGGGAAAGCCTTCCTGCGTTTTCAGCCGTTTTTCTTCTGCTGCTTCGGCCGCTGAAGCTTGTTTTGCCGCTGCCGGGCTTTGAGCTTCTTCAGCCGCTCGGGATCATAGGGTCCCCCGTAGGCGTCACGAAGCTCATCGCAACGCTTACGCATCTTCTCAAACACCTCGCGATAGTCTGGATCAGCCGCGAAGTTCTTCAACTGGGAGGGATCCTTCTCCAGGTCGTGCAGGTACTCGTAGGCTGGCTTCTGTTCGAAATAGCGGGCGTAGACATAACGCGCCCCCCTTACACCCTCCCACTTCGGGATCGCTCCATGGTCCATCAGGTGCTCGGCGAAGGTGTCACCTCGCCATTTACCGGGATCACGCCCCGCTGCCAGGGGCACCAGGCTGCGGCCCTGGTAGGCAGCGGGAACATCCACACCAGCGTAGCCGAGGATCGTTGCGGGAATGTCAATGTTGAGCACCATCGGGGCTGACACCTTCCCGCGCAGTGACTTCTCAGCACGCGGATCGTAGATGATCAACGGCACCCTCAGCGACTCTTCGTAGTGCGACCACTTGCCGGCGAATCCCCGCTGTCCCTCGTAATAGCCATTGTCGCCGCTGAAAATAATGACGGTATTGCCAGCGAGCTTTTTCTCAGAGAGCTTGCCCCTCACCCGGGCGATCACCCCGTCGATTCCGCTGATCATGCGGTAGTAGGCCCTCAGGTTGATGCGGAACTTCTCCGGCTTGTCCCAGCGCCAGAAGAACCGCTGACGGTTCATCGATTTCTTCATGAACTCAGGATGTGCATCAAAAATTTCCGGGGAGCTGTAGAGAGCATCCGGAATCTCGACATCTTCGTAGAGTCCGTCGACCGCCTTCGGCCAGGGGAAGTGCCCGATGCCGGGGCGCTTGTCGCCATCTTCTGCATGCGAAGCATTAAAGCTCACCGACAGGCAGAACGGCTTGTCCTCGGGGTTGGATTCGATAAACCGGATGGCCTGGTCTCCACAGAGCTCGCTCTCATGGCGCAGGCTGCCGTCTTTCTGTTTTTTCAGGTAGGGGCCGCGGCCGATGCCGACAAAGAAATCGAACATCTTCTCCCGCTCTCCACGCTCGATCTTGACCCCGAACTTGCCGATGAAGCCGGTGCGGTAGCCGGCCTTGCGAAGGAGAGCCGGGTAGCTCTCGCCGGTCAACTTCGCGGCGATGGGCGGAGTGCCGAAGGTGAACTGGTGCGAGCGCTCGTAGAGCCCGGTTAAGATCGAGGCGCGGCTGGCGGCGCAGATCGAGGTGGTGACGAACATATTCGTAAACCTCACCCCCCCGGCGGCGAGGCTGTCCATCGTCGGCGTCTTGAGAATGGGATGCCCGGCGCAGCCCATCCGGTCCCAGCGATGGTCATCGGAGAGAAAGAAGATGATGTTGGGCCGCGGCGCGGCGCGCAATCCCCCCGTGGATCCTGCCACCAGGGCTAATACAAGAAGGGCTCGCGGCAATCTATATGAGTTCATGACGGGCTACTTCTTCTTCCTGCCCCAGCGCTTTTCCCAGATTTCCTCCAGCGCTGCTACCAGCGAAGGCTCCTTCTCGGCGAGGTTGATGGTCTCGGTGCGGTTCTTCGCAAGGTTGTAGAGGTACCAGGGCCTCTTCCTGCCCTCCCGCACGATCTTGTAGTCGCCCTTGATCACGGCGTGGGTACCGGCATGGTTGAAAATATAGGCGTGGTCGCGAGCCTGCTGCCCGCCGCTGAGGACTGGCACCAGGCTCAGGCTCTCGTGGGGATCGACCTTGCGGCCATTGCGCTCGGCGGGGTATTTCGCGTCGGCAAGCTCGATGCAGGTCGCCATCATGTCGATGACGTGGCCGCGCTGGAGGGTGATCGAACCCGGCTTGTGCTTGAGACCCTTCGGCCAGTGAACGATCGCCGGAGTGCAGGCGCCGCCCTCGTGAACGTTCATCTTGTAGCGGCGAAGCGGGGTGTTCTGCGAGTGGGCCCAGTTCTGGCCGACGCTGCCGTAGGTCATCGGGCCGCCCATCATGACGTTGAAATGATCCCCCACATAGACCTTTTTGCCGGCCTTCTTCGCCTTGGCGAGAACATTGTTGGCCGTATTGTAGCCATTGCCGCCGAGGTGCTCGGGACAGGCGCCGTTGTCGTGGAAGTAGAAGATCAGGGTGTTGTCGAGAGTGCCGGTGCGCTTCAGCGCGGCGACGATCTTACCCACAGCCTGGTCCATGTGGTCGACCATGGCGGCGTAGATCGCCATGTTGCGGATCCGCCACTCCTTGTGATCGACGTCTTTCCACTTCCTGACGTTCCCCTCGGTGCCGGGAAGGGGCCAGCGCTCCTTGTCGATGATCCCCATCTCGAGCATGCGCTTGTAGCGCGCGGCGCGGAGCTCTTCCCAGCCGCCCTGGTAGCGCGGGATGTATTTCTGGATGGTCTTCTCAGGGGCGTGCAGCGGCCAGTGCGCCGCGGTGAAGGCGACGTAATGAAAGAAGGGCTTATCCTTGTTCTTCGCGAAGGCATCGATCTGGCGGACGGCCTCCCTGCCGATGACGTCGGTGTAATAGTAACCCTCTCCCTCCTCCTCCACCGCATCGATCGGATCAGTGTTGCGGGTCAGCGTATACGGATCCCAGAAAGAACCGGCACCGGTCATGGTGCCGTAGAAATCATCGAAACCACGCTGGACCGGTCCATCTTTGCGGGGATTCATGCCCAGGTGCCACTTGCCCACCATGGCGGTCTGGTAGCCGGCCGGCTTCAGAACCTCGGCGATGGTGACCTGAGAGGGTCCGAGCCGGTCGCTGTAGCGCCCCCCGAGGAGCGTCGCGCGGGTCGGCCAGCACCTCGCCGTATTGTGAAACTCGGTGAAACGTAGCCCACCCATTGCCAGGGAGTCGAGGTTCGGAGTGTCGATCTCGCCACCGAAGCAGCCGAGGTCGGAAAAGCCCATGTCATCGGTCAGGATGATAAGAATGTTCGGCCGGTCAGCGGCGGCCGCCGCCAGTGAGGTGAGAATCGTCAGAACAAGGGCAAGGGTCGTGTGTTTCATGTTCTCGCTCGCTGAGTTTACGGGGAGATTAAATCGAACCGACAGTATACCCCGGCCCGCCATTGCGGGCAGCAGGGATGTCTACCAGAAGATCACGAAGCTCAGGAAGCACCCTAAAGCGAGAACCAGCAGGGCGAGTACCACCGGCAGCAGGGACCCTGAGGCCCTGGCCGAGATGGATTCAGCCTCCATCTTACCGGTCTGCTCCTGCAGCGCTCGCGCCTCCGCCTGGCTCCTGCCGAGCCAGCCATCCTCCTCGACAGTGCGCAGCTCTCCCTTCTTCTCCCATCCAAGCACCAGCGACACCGCCACCATCGAAGCCGCTGTGATGAGCATGCTGTAGGAATAGGCTGCGTACTTGTTCGTCAGGAAAAAGGCGAGATAGACGCCCTGGCTGTCGATCCACAGCCGCGCCAGCCCATAGGCTCCGCCAACACAAAGCCCGGCCACACCGCTCCGCCGATGAACCGGAGTAAACCGGCCCATGAGATAAAGCGTCAGCAGAGGCACCACGAAGACACTGCTGATGCTGAGAAAGTAGCTGACCATTCCCTCAGCAAGAAAATCGTAGGGGAAGATATAGAGAAACGAGCCGCCGATGACCAGCGGTGTAACCCACCGGCCAACCTTGAGGTAATGATTGTCATCCCCATCCCTGACAATAAAGCGGGCGTAGATATCACGGGTGAAGAGCGCCGAGAGCGTCGAACCGATGGAATCGAAGGTCGACAAGGCGGCCGCGAGAATCCCGGCTACCACGATTCCCTTGAGGAACTCCGGAGCCAGCTCGCTGACCATGAACGGATAGATGGCGTCGTTTTTTCCGCCCGGCAGCAGGTCAACGACGGGGTGGAGAGCACGGCCCATGACCCCCATCGAGAGATTAAAGAAAGACATCACCACCAGGATGAAGCCCGCCACGAAGACGGACATTTTCAGGTCCCACTCGCTGCGCGAGCCGAGCAGGCGCATGCACTGGGTATGGTTCACCACCGAGTAGCCGATGCCGAGGATGATGAAGGCCAGGACGACGAGCCAGACCGGGGAACGGCGCTCGTATCTCTTTTTCTCCTTGTTGTATTTGAAGCCCTCGATCAACCTCGCTTTCGCAAAGCGAGGATCAGGCCCGGCGCCTGGACCTGTCCCCTCTGAATTTTTAACCACATCTTTGCGCTCAACCGTGTCATGGCCGATATGCAGCATTTCAGCGGCCACCTCGGGATCGTGCGCCTCGAGCTTTTCGCGGGTCCCCTCCCAGCCACCTACCTCGCCCCAGACCAGCCCCCAGAAAATAAGGGCCGCCGCGAGCATCACCACAAACTGCAGGGAATCTGTAATCGCCACCGATCGCAGACCGCCCAGCGCAGTGTAGATACTCGCCAGGATGGCGATCCCGATAACACCCCACCAGGCGTAGGAGCCCAGGCCGCAGACAATATCGAGGGTCAGGTAGGCCGTATAGGCGATAATCGCCATGACGGCGGTGCGGTACTGCAATTGTACGAGAACGCTCAGCACACGGGCGGCGGGCCCGAAGCGAGCCTCGAGGTACTCGGCATTGGTGAACATGCCCCGGCGGTACATGGGAAGGGCGATGAAAAAACCGGCGATCATCCAGCCCGCCACGACCCCTACCCAGTTCATGACGAAAAAGCTGAGCCCGGTATTGTAGGTCTCGCCGGAATCCCCGACGAGATCGCTCGAGTCGATCGCCGTGGCGTACATCGAGACTCCCACCAGCCACCACGGCAGGGTGCGCCCGGCAAGGAACCAGTCGGTGCTGTTGCGCACCTTGAGCCCTAGGTAGAAACCGTAGACGATGACCGGGATGTTCAGCAGGGCGATGATGACCCAGTCCCAATAGCTCAAAAATATCCTCCTCGGAAAAGGTCGGGGGCGTGAAAGCCCGCAGAATAGAACTCAAGGCCCCAGAGTAGCCCGATGGCCGCTCTCCCGGCAAGCCGGGCGCTTCTACTTTTCACCAGCAGCTTGGGTTATCTTATCCATGGTAGAAATAAACCCAGGAGATCATAAATCATGAAAACCCTCAGGCTGTTGCCCGTACTGGCCTTCTTATTCACCCTCCCCGCCCTCGGGGCTGAGGACAAGAAGGAAGAATTCCGCCCACTCTTCAACGGCAAAAACCTCGACGGCTGGGTCAAGGTCAACACCGCCCCCTCCACCTGGACGGTAAAGGATGGGATGATCATCTGCTCCGGCAAGCCGACCGGTGAAATGCGCACGAAGCGCATGTACCAGAACTTCATCATGGAGGTCGAGTGGCGCCACATGAAGGCGCGCGGTAATGCCGGGATCTTCGTCTGGGCCGATGACATCACGGCCCGCGGCCAGCCCTTCCACCGCGGCGTCGAGGTGCAGGTGCTGGAGAACTCCTACGGCAACACCAGGGGCTACACCACCCACGGCGACATCTTCCCGATCCACGGGGCGAAGATGACCCCCATCAACGGCCGCGGCGGCAGCCGGGCCTTTCCCACCGAGAACCGCTCGAAGCCGACCCCGGAATGGAACCACTACCGCATCACCTGCAACGATGGCGCCATCTCGCTCGCCGTCAACGGCAAGGTGGTGACACAGGGCAAAAATGCCAGTCCGCGCAAGGGCTACATCTGCCTCGAATCCGAGGGTGGCATCGTCCACTACCGAAACCTGCGCATCCGCGAGCTTCCCGACACTCCGCTCAAGCCCGGCCAGACGGCCATAGCCGACCGGGGCTACCGCTGCATCTATACCGGCGTCGACCTCTCAGGCTGGAAATCAGTCGGCAAGGGCTGGCAATCGCGCAACTGGACCTTCCGCTACACGGGCAAATCAAAGGCCGACGACAAGTCGATCGTAACGACGGAATCCTTCTCTGACTTCGGCTTCCTTTTCGATGTCCAGGCCCCGAAGAAACCGACAATCTGCAAGGTCCTGCTGCGTGACTCGACGATCGCCGCGATCACGATCGACTCAACCTTGAAATCGAAGGGCTGGAACCGCTTCGAGGGCGAGCTGCGGGGCAACAAGATGAGCCTCAAGCTCAACGGCAGGCAGCTCTTTACCGACAAGGTCCTCGATGGCGTCGCCACGAAGGGACCTATCCGCATCATCCCGGGCGGCCCGATCGGCTTCGCCAACGTCTACATCCGTACGCTGGAACCCTGAGCCGAAAAAGAGAGAAACCTCAGCCTTCCTCATCCGCGCGATAGCCGAGCCTCTGGGCCGTCTCGAAATCATCACGGGCCTTGTCGTAGTCGCCCTTTGATTCCCAGAGCTCCCCTCGCAGCCAGAAAAACTCGCCGCGGTTTCCATCGCGCGCGATGGCCTGGTTGTAATCCCGCAGGGCATGACCAATCCACCCCTTGCCGTAATACGCCTGCCCCCTCTTGGAATAGGGGTCGGGAATATCATCATTCGCCAGGCGAATCGCCTCTGTGTATTCGACGATGGCCGTGTCAAAAAGCGAGTTCTCGAGATAGAGGTTTCCCCGGCACCAGAAAGCGTAGCTGTACTCAGGCTCGAACAGCACCGCCTTGCTGAGGTCCTCCAGCGCGGCGCAGTCGGCTCCCCGCCCATCCTTCCAGGCCTGGTTCACGTAAGATCCGCGATCAACGACGATCTGGAAATCTGGACTGGGCTGCAGCGGCCGGATGGTCCGGGCGGCGGAGGAACCTCCTTCACCGCTCTCTCCTTCGCCAGGCTGCCCCGCATCAGCAGGTTCTTCAGAAAATTCCCCGGAATCGAATGGCCCGAGCGACTCGACTTCGTTCGAGAAGTTTTCTCCAAGCTGGCCCAGGTCCTCGACGGTCCCCAGCTCGTCGCGCTCTTCACACAGATACGACATGGCTCTAACGACATAGAGAAAGCTCTGTTTCGAATCGATCCGCAGCGACCGGTTGCAATCACCGATCGCCTTGCCGTACTTGCCCAGCATGTAGTAGGTATAGCCCCGGGCGCGGTAGATGCGCGCATCATCGGGCTTCAGGCGAACCGCCTTGTTGAAATCGAGAACGGCAAGGTTGTACATGGGCTCATCCTGCTCGCAATAGGCCTTTCCCCGCTTGATATAAGCGTCTGAAAACTCCGCGTCGAGCTTGATGGCACGAGAGAAGAACCGGATCGCGTTCTTCCAGCTCTTCTCCTTGAAATAATGACTGCCTCTCTTGTACAGATCACCTGGAGTCAATTGTCCCGCCTTTCTTTTATCGATTCAGGCCGGGGGCTCCCCGGCGGGAATCGGTTTCTTCACTTATGAGCCTGTCCTTCTATCTGCCTGATTCTGTCTTTTACGATTGCCTCAGTCTCGGCCAGCCCTTCTGGCGGCAGGTCTTCAAGTCCGACTCAGCCGAATAGAAAATAGAGAACGATGGCGAGAACGATCCAGAAGCCGGCACCAGGAAGGCTCCCGGCACTATGAACCTTGTAGAGAGGAAAGCCAGGACCCCGCCTCCTGTCTCTCTCGTAGTCATAGTCGTATTCATCCATGAGAGCTCTCCTTTAAAAACATCATCGTTCGTTGTGTTTCTATCCACCTGCTGTCTCTGGCGCTTTCAGGATCCAACCGTTCCTGAAAGATTCCTCAGCTTCACGACTGATCTATGTGGAGATTATTTTTATGAAGGCTTTTTGGGGAAATGCAAATCAGGGCGGCATTTTTTTCGCGATCGCGCTCCGCGGCGATGGCTACCTTGGCAGGCTCACCCTGGAGCCGGGTTTCAGGGCGTGGGCCGGCATCTTGGCGCGGGATGCGAAAACACGCATCTCAGAGGTCTCCTGCAGCCGGGTTCCTGTCTCGTCGAATTTCCCGGTCGCCTTGTCAAGGACGCCGGCTGGGTCAAGGCCCAGGTGCTTGACCATGAACGGATACATCGCCTGGCGCTTGGAGAACTCGTAGCCATGCTGCTCTTTGGCGAAATGGGAATTCTCAACGTTGCCCTCCTTGCCGAAGTAGCTGTAGATCCCACGGATGTAGGGATATTCGACCTTGGGCGTGTTCTTGGTCCAGTCGCCACCGACGGAGATCAGCTTCAGGGGGCGGGGAGCCGCCAGGGCCGCGAATTCAACATTGCTGGTCTCGAGCGAGGGCGTCTTGTGAATCGGCATGCCGCTCTCACAGTGGCAGCCCCCGAAAAAGTGGGCCGAAACCATGACCACAGGCACCGAGACGGTTACGCGCGGGTCAACGGCGGTCAGCAGGAAGGTCTGCGTGCCTCCCCCGGAGCAGCCGGTGACACCGATGCGCTTGTCGTCTACCGAAGGCAGCGACTGCACGAGGTCGAGCGCCCGTATGCTGCTCCAGGTCTGCAGGGTCAGAGCCTGGCGATGGCCGTGATTCCAGCCGAGGAACTGTGAATCGCCAAAGCCGATCATGTCGTAGGAAAAAACGACCGCGCCCATTCGAGCGAGCGTCGCGCAACGATGCTGCTGATCCGGACGCTGGCGGGCGCCCTCGGAGCCGCGGTAATGTCCGTGGGGACAGAGCACCGCCGGAAAGGGACCCTTCCGCCCCAGGGGGCGGTAGAGAGTTCCGTAAACAAAGAAACCGGGAACCGCCTCGAAGCCGGCGGGCTCGGCGGAATAGCCCTTGAACTCTGCCTTTTTTCCGTAGACCGGGTTGAGCGGAGTTTTCTTCGGTAGCGGGTCGAGGCCCGCTCCGGTCAGGATCTGCCGGCGAATCTTCGCCTCGCGCGTTTTCCACTCAGCCAGGTTCGAGTGGGTCTTCTTGAAACGCGCCAGTTGCCTGACCGCATCGGCCTCCGACTGGTAGTTACCTACGCAGAGGGTGGGCTTCCCATCCCCGGCGGCGATCCCGGACCAGAAGACGCACGCGAAGACCAGGAGCGATGCTCCTACGATGGACTGGATGGTATTTGCGATTTTCATGCACCGAGCCTGCCAGAAACCGCCGCCCCGCGCAACCTCCCACCCTCTTTTGGAGAGGCCGACGGCAAAGAAGAAAACTGATCGATTTCTTGGCCGTCGATACCGCCTCAGATAGACTGGGGACGGATCAAAGCCATGCCCAAATCAGCCCCTGTCCTAATATCCCTCGCCCTGCTCTGCTCCGCTTTCTGCGCATCCCGGGCCGAGGCCAGAACAAGGTACGTCAAGGTTCGACCGGGACAGGACCTCGCCGCGCTCATCCGTAACGCCCGCGCCAACACAGCCTTCCTGCTCGCGCCTGGAACCTACAAGCTGAAGCCCCAGGAGCCCCACCTGCAGGCGGTACTGCTCGAGAACAAGAGCAACGTCACCATCCTCGGCCGGGACCGGGAGAAAACCCGCATCGAGCTCTCCCCCGGGGTCAAGTTCGGCTTCTACATCGGCAGCAACCTCTCCAACGTAACCATCCAGGGATTGACGATCAGCGGCACCCCCCCGCTCAAGGAGAACACCCACGCCATCGGCAACTACTCCGGCAGCACGAAGATCAAGGGGCTCCGTTTCACCAACCTGAAAATTGAAAACGTAGCCGTCGGCATCAGCATCGCCGCTGGAGAGAACGGCAGCTACTCCGATGTCAGCGTCGACCGAAACATCATCGGGCCGACGATCGGAACCGATGCCGGTTGGGGCTACGGCGTCCACATCGAGAACGCCGCCAACGTCAGGGTCTCAGACAACTTCATCAGGGAATGCACCCGCCACAGCATCTACCTGGCCCGCGCCGCGAAGGGATCGAACGTCCGGATCGAGAACAATCTCATCCTCGACCACGACCCCGCGTCGAAGCAGCCGCGCTGGTATTGCGCCGCGCTGGTCTGCTCTCGCTCGAGCGACGTGATCATCTCAGGCAACCTGGTTGTCGACCCCCGGACCGTCGCCATCAGCGTCGAACCCGACGAGTTCAAAGCCTGGCCGACAAAAAACATCAGCCTGTTCTCCAACCGGGTTCTGGGCGCGCGCCGGGTGGGCCTCTGGTTGACCACGGACGGCTCCTGCGAGGTTCTCGCCAACAAGGTCACCCTGTACGCGGCACCCCCGGACCCGCAGTGGTGCCTCGAGACAAGCACCTACGACTACGCCCGGGGCAAGGAAACGAAGAGCGCCTTCAAGGCGCCGCAGGAGCGGTGGACAAAGGCTGAACACACGGCGATGCTCGGCGACCAGCTCTTCATCATGACAGGCGGCGTCCTCGACCAGGCGGAGACGAAGACCTGGACCTTCAAGACCTGCCCGAAACAATGGGAGAACGTCCGCGGCCTGGTCGCCCTCGAGAACGCCCTGGGAAAGAGCAAGCACCGGCTCTACGTCATCACCGACACGGGCATCGACGAGGTGAACCCGGCACGCTGGAAGATCAAGCACAGCAAGGGCGACTGGAAAGACACCCGCTACGTGACCACCGCCGGAGGCTATCTCCACCTCCTCGTGGGCGACGTCCTGCACCGGGTCTCGCCAAAATCCCCCGGCTCCCGCTCGACGAAAAAAACCTGGTCCGGGACCAAGTGGATCTGCCCCCTCGGCGACAGGATCTTCCTCTCGAGCTCGGGCGGCAACTACCTCCTCGACCCGAAGACCCTCCAGGGCGTGAAACTCGGAGATGAAAGCGCCAGCGAATAAACAACGCCGACCCCGGCTCCAACAAGACCTGTCCGGCCTGAAAGCCATGTGGAAACCTACCCGACGCGATTTTCTGAAAACCTCCGCCGCGCTGGCCGCCGCCGGCAGCACGCTCGGCGCGCGAGCCGCCACAGCCTACGTGCCTGTGAACCCGGCGGGCGAGCGGCCGCTGCAGGACAAGGGCGTCGAGATACTCCATCCGCGCGGGCGGGTGCCTCTCTCCTTCATCATCGACGACTCGACCTGCCTGGTGAACATGGGGCATTTCTGCATGCCGCAATTCGCCGCCGCCTGGCCCGGGCGCCAGCAGTACAAGAAACCCTGGAAGACCTGGCCGCGGGAAATCCCCGATGAATTCGTTCGCGAGTTCGGACAATGGTGCGCTGAACACGGTGTCCGGGGCAAGTACAGCATCGTACCCAACCCCGCCTGCGTCGGCTTCCTCGACCGCGAGTTGCCGGGCTGGTCACGTAAGGACCTGAGGCAAAGCCTCGCACTTGTGAGAGATCTCATGCTGCCCAATTGGGACATCCATCCCGAGATGATCACCCACACCCGGGTCATCGACCCCTCGACCGGCCGCCCCCTCGAACCGGTCAACGCCGGGACGATGGAAAATTCCTGGCCGCAGGAAAAGAAATCGGTCGACGAGCTGGCAGAGTACCTCGCCTACGCCCTCAAGATCCTGAAAAACTGCGGGCTGCCTTGTGAGGGGGTCACCACCCCCGGCGGCTTCGGTAATCGCGTTAAGCCCGAGCTGTCGCTGGCGGCAGGGGAGGCCCTGCGCGATGTGTTCAGCGTCGAGCTTCCGCATTATTTCAAATACGTGGCCGGAGGCAAAGACGAGAACACCGAGCCTCGCATCGAGCACGTCAGCGGGCTGAAGACCGCCAGCCCGCGCGCTGTGGTCAACGTCCCGGCCGGCACCGGGGACTGGTTCGGCGGCTGGGATGGCGACGTGAAGAGCCGCGGACACCTCTACTCCAACGACGACGCCACGAGCGGCCGCATGGTGGAGCTCATCGAGCGTGGCGCACCAGCGGTGATGCTCTGCCACTGGCCGGGGATGTACACCCACGGCACCAGGGAGGGCTTCGGCGACTTCAAGAGGGTGGTGGTCGCCCTCAACACCAGGTTTAGTAACAAGACCTTATGGATGAAGATCAGTGAGATCGCCCGCTACTGGGCGGCCAGGGAGCTGACGGCGATCAAGCGCACGTCCGCCGGCATCGACCTCGAGGCCCCCTTCGCCTGCGACGCCTTCACCCTGCGCATCAAATCGAAGCGGGCCGAGCCCCCCGAAGTCACATCCGGCGGTAAGGCGCGAGTCCTCAACGAGGTACGGCAGGCGTCGGAGCTCGTCCCCGGAAGCTGGCTGCGCCAGAAGGAAGCCCTCACCCTCTGTTTCGATCTGCCGAAGGGCAAATCAACCCTTGAGGTTTAGGAACGCCTCTACTTGCTCCGCCTAAAGCCAGCCAGAGTGCGCTCGTAGTCGATTCGACCGGTGATCTTCAGGCTCTCGATCACTCCCGCCAGGGACCCGCCCCAGAAAAAGCCGACCCGGCCGCTCTGGAATTTTTTCTCGGGGTAGCTACCGCGGCTCGAAACGACTCCATCCCTGCAGGCGGCAAACTGGCCTGAGCGGACCCTGAGCCCGATCGAGTTAGACTGGTTGAAGTTGACACCGCTGATCTTCTCCCGCGTTCTCTTCAGCAGCCTTCCACGCGAGAACAGGGCGCACTGGCTGCCGTAGTTTGAGCCGACCGCCGCGTTGCTCTTATTGTTGAAGACTACAGCGAATACGTTCCTGGGACTCATGGTCACCTGCTGGCGAAAATTCACCTCGACCTCGACGTCGTCTTCCCACCAGACGCGCAAAAGAGCGCTCCCCTTGTCGGCGATTCGCAGTCCGGGGACATGGTACCGAAGGCAATCCTCTTCGCGGAGCGTCCAGCGGAATAGATCCCTGGTGCTCTTGCCGATCTTCCTGGTAAACACGCCCGCCTGTTTTGAGTTCTTCCGGTTGAAGTCATAGGACAGCTCAAAGCGGCCGTCCTGGCGATATTCGAGAAGGTCGGGATGAAGCTCGTCCTTCAAAACATCCTTGAAGAAAACAAGAGCCTGCTCATCGGAGTTCGGTGAGGGAGAGGGCTTTCCCGTCCGGCCTCGATCGCCAGGCCCTTCAGCCAGCAGGGAGGAAGCGGCCGGAAACAACAGGCCCGCGTAGCCGAGCCCGCGAGCAACAAACGATCTTCTTGAAATGGACATTTTCTTGTTCCTTGGTTTCCATTCAGCGATTTGAGAATCAGCGAAGCCTCCGGCGCCCTTCCTTGAGCCAGTGTGGCGAGAGAGGCTTCAATAACGACAAAACAGACTTTCTGAACTTCTCGAAACTGGCTCGCTGTCTGTTGGGGCAGGAAAACCCGCTCACCTGCCAATTTTTCTTCCGGAAAGAGGCCTGAGAAGAGTGCCGACGCCCAGGGGGGCGGTCATAACCCTTTATGGGATAAAGGAATGGCCGGGCTGCGGGAGCCACGCCACGGTAATAAGTTTTCCGTGGACAGTTGCCGGGGGAAAAACTAGAACATCTGTCATGTTAAATCTGGACGATGAAGCCGCCCCCGAAGAATCCATGGATGAGGTACCACCGGACGAACCCATCGGGAAGCGGACAAGCCCGGCGGCGGGTATCACCTCTCCCGAGAGCATCGAACTGATCGTTCGCGCCAAGGAAGGAGACCGGGATGCGTGGAAGGCGATCTGTGAACGCTACTACCCCCTCTGGATGCGCAAATTCCACGGAAAGCTCGGAAACGACCTCCGGAATGTCCAGGAAACACAGGACCTGGTGCAATCGGCCATGGCCGAGGCGATGGCGGATGTAGGCAAGCTGCGCAACGACGCGGCGTTCTTCGCCTGGGTCTGCACGATCATCCGGCACAAGCTCTACGCCAAGAGACGCAAAAAGGGACCAGCCGATGTCGTCGCCCTGGAGGAGGTAGCCGAGCCGGGGAAACAGGACTCCTGCCTGGAGGGCGATCTCTCAGTCGAAGAAGACTACTTCCAGCTGCTCGACTCGGTACAGGCGCTCTTTCAAACCCACCCCGATGAGATGACGGCGATGTACCTCAGGTACTTCGAGCACTTTTCCATACAGGAGCTCGTGGACTCGCTGGAGATTTCCGAGCGTTCGATTCATCGGCTGCTCTCGGCGGCGAAAGACCTCCTGAAGGCTCGGCTCGACAGGGACTCCGCCTGAAAACACCCCTCAGCTCTTTGAGAGAAGTCGAACCGGCCTGACCCCTATGTCGGGAGCCGTCTCATCAATTTCACCCTTGTCGCGGTTGGCGCAACGCGCATCGAAGGGACCTGATTTATAGCTTCCCCCGCGCAGGGACCACTCTTCGATCACCTTGGCCTCCCTTGGAATAATCCTCAGGCCGGTCCCATCGGTACCAAGCTGGAACTGGTAGGCCTTCTCGTAATACCGGTCAACGCAGCGCTCCCAGACATTGCCGTGCAGATGGTAGAGCCCGAAGGCGTTGGGACGAAACCCGTAAGGCTTTCCGGCAGGCGGCCCCACCGGAGCGTGCAGAACGATCCCATCTCTCGCCTCCCCCCACTCATCGAGCGTTGACCACTTAGCGCCGAGCTCCCTGGCGCTAAGATCGGCAAGATTGGCGAATCCGACCAGGCCAGCCGAGTCACCACCGGTTGACCAGGGTGTGTCGGTCCCCGCCCTGCAGGCATACTCCCACTGCGCCTCGGTGGGAAGCCGCAGGCCCAGGTTGGTGAGCACCCTCTGCGCATCAAGCCAGGTTACCTTCTCGACCGGGAGCCGCCCTTCACGCTGAAGACGCCCCTCGATGATGGCTCGGCCCTCGTTGTTGATGCGGGGATAGACCGTGTTGCGACTCGGATTGGCACCGGTGATTCGCCTCCACTGCGCCTGGGTCATCTCGTATTTAGACATGAAGAAAGGGGACAGGTTGACCTTCACCGGCCGACTGTCCTCATCGCGTTCATAAGGTCCTCCATCCGGATCAGGATTTCTGAACTCTGCCGCCGGAGGCGAGCTGCCCATATAGAATCTCCCCCCCGGAAGAAGGACAAAGACCAGTCCCGTATTTTCTTCCAGCACCAGCTCTCCATCCTCGCCTCGGCCGGGAACGATGCCATCTCCGGTCTGCAGGTGAAGAAACTCCCACAGCCCGGTGTTCGGGTTGGCTCCGATGGGTAAGAGCCCGAGCTGGGGCTCGAGCGCCAGCCCCTCTCCCCCAGCGGCATACTTGCCCCCGGCATCTCCGATCGAGGCGATCGCCTCGGTCCAGCTTTTCGCGGCTTCCTTGCCTGATATGCTCTGCTGGTGGACCAAGCCGGCGAAGCTCAACCTGGATTCGACCCTGGGGATGGTGTTCTTCTCAAAATCTTCCAGGTTCCCCACCAGGACCCGGGAGACATCCCTTCGTTCCTCCGCCTCCAGGAACTCGGGGGCCGCCTCCCTTCCGCTACCGGTCCCGGCCCCGTAAAACTCCTCGGCCCCCTTCAGTTCATCCTCTCTCCTGCTGAGCTCGTCCGCATGTCCGGAAAGAGTCTTCACCAACGCCCGCGCGCGGTCAAGCCAGCCCTGCATCTCCACCGTCATCGCTGGCTCCGCCGGCCAGAGCCTCTTCTCCTCGTTGACGAGGTCGCGGTGGCGAACCGTAGCGTTGAGAGGAGCGATGATGCCGTGCGTTTCCACCAGCTTGTCGTACTGCAACTTGAAAATGATCGCGAACATACAGACCAGGACCACGAGGGCCGCGGATGTGAGGGTCAGCACCGGGTTGCGCTTGCACCACTTGCCCAGCTCGGTCAGAGCGCCCGTACGGTAGGCTCGAACGGCGCGCCCATCTATAAACCTCTGGAGATCCTCGGCAAAGTCCAGGCTGTTCTCGTAGCGCTCTTCCGGATCACGTCCCATGGCTTTTTCGCAGACCGCCATCAGCTCCGGCGGCGCCTTTGGATTCACCTGGTGGACTGGCTTCGGAGGCTCCTCCATCAGACGCGCCCAGATCGCGCGAGGCGAGATCTGCGTACCCGGAGGAAGATAGGGCGGCTGGCCGGTGAGGATCACGTAGAGGATCGCCCCGAGGGAATAGACATCCGAGCGCTGGTCGGTTGAATCAAGATCACCGGCGGCCTGCTCCGGAGCCATAAAGGAAGGAGTTCCCACCACCGAGCCGTCCATCGTAATCAGTGGCGAGTCCGAGGGGCCGCCCTCTTCCGGCCGCCTCTCGGTCTGCACCGTCAGGTCAGATGACTGCGCATTCTCCCTCAGGCGCAGATCGACGACCTCGTCGCGACCCTTGACCTTCGCCAGCCCCCAGTCCATGACATAGACCTCGCCGAAACGGCCGACCATGATGTTGGCCGGCTTGAGATCGCGATGAACGATGCCCCGGGAATGGGCGAAAGCCACAGCCTGGCACACGCTGATCAGAACCCCCACCAGGCGGGACATGTTCCAGCCGTCCTTTTCCCCGATACCCAACTCGATGATCTCGTTGAAATCCTGCCCCTTCACCAGCCGCATGGTGAAAAATACCCTGCCCTCACTGTCGACACCGAAGTCATGAATGGGCACGATTCCCGGATGGTCGATCTGGCCCATGACCTGCGCCTCCTGGACAAACCGGGACACCCTCTCGGGATCACCGGCCGTTCCATCCAGGATCAGCTTCATGGCGAGAAACCGGTTCAGCTCCTGGTCCCAGATCTTGACGATCTTGCCCATCCCTCCACGGCCGACCTCTTCACGGATTCCGTATTTTTTCTCCCCCGATGGAATCGAGATGTAGTCACCGGAAGGAGCCCCGGATCCTTCGGCGGACGTCCCGGCCTCGCCGGCTTCCAGCTCCCCGGGCTTGACATCGATGGTGGGCGCGTCAGGCGAGGGAACGCTGGAGTCCTCCCGAGCCTTCAGTGACCTGAGCTGGCCGAGGGTAAACTGCAGCTCGGGAAAGTCGGTCGTAAGCTCCTCGAATTGCTCAATAGTACGATTCAGAAAATCATCGAGACTATCGGGTGGATCAGAAGGGTTCGGGGTTTCTTCGGAGGTCAATGCAATACCCACTGCTAACCGGCTTGAGTTGATTCGGACTCCTGGCGGCCTGATGCTATCACTCTTACCAAACGCTTATCAAGCCGCAGAGTGCGACTGCTCTATTCACAGATCGGCGACTCCCGCTCGCAACCCACCCCATCATCTGTCAGATCGACCCCGCACTCCTCCGCTGAGTAGCCCGGGCTCAGCGGGGTAGGCGCCGCGGGCGGAAGTCCGCCAGTGAAAAGCCAGCGGAAGATGATGATCGCATCGGTGATCTCCATGATTCCAGAGTCGTTGGCATCGGCGGCGTCCAGGCAGCCTGGAGCGGCGCCGCCGCTGAAGAGGAAGAGCAGCGGTATGACCCCGTCGGTCAGGTTGATAGCGCCATCGGAGTTCGTGTCTCCGCGAACAAAGGTCGGCTCGCCAGGCTCGCGGCAATCAGCGCCCTCTTCACAGTCCGTGTCCTCGCAGTCCACATCGCCGTCCTTGTCGTCATCGATGCCGTTGTCGCAGATCTCGCCCGGCGCCGGCCGCACCGTGACCGTAACGTCGGCCTGGTCCGTCGCCAGGCCGTCACCTACGACCACCCTGAAGACGAGGATCTGATCATCCCCGTTCCCCTCGGGGGGGGCGGCGGGGGCCAGGAATTGTACGCGTGGACTGCCCTGCAGCGCCCCCAGCGTAGATGCCGCGTAATTATCAAATTCAAGCTCTACAGAAGGGCCGGAAGGCTGGCTCCATTCGAACTGTAGCGCGCTGCCATCGGGATCCGAGCTCTCTCCCGCGTCAAGGACTACAGTGGCACCCTCAAAAACGGTAGCGGGCGCAAGAACGGAAGCCACGGGCGGCTCGTTGACGGTAGAAAACTCCCATACCGGCCCCTCGGTCAAGCCCTGGCCATCGGTGGTGTCGACCCTCCAGAGGTAACCGGTCCCCGCCTTCAGCTTGTCAAAGGTAAAGAACGTGTTCGTGAGACCGTAGCCTACGTTCACAAAGAGCTGATCGCCAAGGGTGCGTTCGCACAACCAGACATCGAAGCTGAGGGTGTCGCCATCGGAGTCTTCCGGAAGATCCCAGCTCACGGTCCTCTCCAGCGGTGGGTCGCGCCTTCCAGCTCCAAAGCCATCGCCTCTTCCAGCGCCGATACCACCGCCCGGGTTGCCGCCTGGATCACCTCCCGGATTGCCGCCTGGATTACCTCCCGGAGGAATCTTGATGCAATTGGGATGGTTGGCGCAATCGAGATCCTCACAGTCGATATCTCCATCGCCATCGTCATCGACCAGGTTCTCACAGATCTCAATACCCGGGCCAACACAGAACGGGTCGGTGTCGCAGTCATCGTCAAGGCAGTCGACATCTCCGTCAAGGTCGTCATCGGTATTGTTGTCACAGACCTCGGGCACGGCACCTTCACAGAGAGGACTATCGGTACATTCGGCATCGGCGCAGTCGGTCTGTCCGTCCCGGTCGTCATCGATTCCATTGCCACAGTCCTCCGGCTCAGCCTCCGGATCCCCTTCCACACCGAGGCTTCCATCGGCGGGAGAAGGCTGGGAAACCGCTCCGGGCGAAGTGTTGTTCAAGAGATTACCTCCAGCCTCCCTTGGATTTCCCCTCTCCCCTTCCGAGAAAGCGTAAATAAAACGCCCCTGGGAATCGGGAGCCGCTCCGTAAAGATAAACGGTCGCGCCTGCGCCCCCCGCCAGCCCGTAGGAATAGCCTCTCCTTCGATCATGCGTCCACAATTCTGTAGCGCTATCTCCGAGGTCGCGCAGCGCGATCAGCTCGGTATCACCTTCCGGCCTACCTATACCCGGAGCCCGCCAGAAGGAGACCAGCACGACATCATTGATAGCGCTGTAGGCCTGCCCCGTAACGATCCCCGGCGAATCCGCCGGTTGGGTCCACACCCACCTGGTGCTCAGGGTGTTGCTGTCGAGCGAGCTGACCGCCTGGAAGGGTCTGCCTTCATTGTTGGTCCTGAGATGGGGAAAAAGTATGTTGCCCCTGTTTCCGATTACCGGGACCAAAGGAGGCGCTGGAATCTGGCCGGGTAGTGAAAGATCCCGTCGGCTCTCCAGCAGAGCCAGGTTCCAGTCCAGCTTCGCAAGGCCGCCAGCTATGGAAACAAAGACGTTGCCATCCTGGTCAATTGACGGCGCGCTGATCGCCATCGGAGGCGCTCCCTCGGCCGGGGTCGTAAAACGGCCGGCCTGCGACCCGGTCCCGGCGTCGAGAGCGAGAAGGTAACCTTCGGCTGTAGCAAAACTGAAAAATGAGCAATAGACACGATCACGGGCATTGTTGATGGCTATCGAATCCGAATTTGACAATCCCACGGCGGCCTCCCAGCGCGGCTCGCCCGTGCGGCTCACCTTGTAGACCCTGCCATTTTCGCCTGCGGTCCTGAAATACAGCTCGTCGTCCTCATCGACCGCCAGGGAGCCTGGGGAGATGGGGGCATCGGAAGGTTCACTGAAAACAAGAGTGAAGCGCAGGGCGGAATCGATCCTGTAGATCCTGCCGCTGGAGAAGCCGACAAAGATCTCCCCCATCGAGTTCTGGACGGGAGCCGTAATGCCGACGGTCTCGTTCTCGAATTCCAGGCGGCCTCGAACATCTCCAAACTGGCTGATCTTCCAGAGCGAGGGAGGCGAGTCAGCCGTCGCGAAGATGGTGTTGCCCTGTCCGACAATGAGCCCCCTGAACTCCCCGCCCGCGTTGGTGCTGACCCTCCATTTGCTCTGCAGCTCATCCTCTACCGGCGCCGCATAGGGCGATTGGAACGAGTTCCTCGAATTCCCACCGGGCTGGGTCCAGGCTTGCTGGGGAGAGATATCGTAGATGAGCTTCCGGATCACGTCGAAGCTGACGCCCTCTCCGTCATCCTGATCGGTTATCACACGAATATCCGGCAGGGAATACCAGGCGTTGCCTGTTCCATCCCAACCAAAGGTAAGATGGAATTCCCCGGTCGATCTATAGCCATCGAGCACCACCGAATGATAGATCGGCTTCTGATCAACCAGGCGGAGCCCCTTGATTGACAGGTGGCAGGGCCTCTCGAGCTGGATGTTGGTGCTGGCGACATTCGCGGTCAACTGGTTCCAGACACCCGTGGGATCTGCCGACTGCCGCGCCGAGCCGAAAAGAAGCTCTTCGAGGTAACGCTCCGCCGAAGCCCCTACAGCCGAGCCTCTCGAGCCGTAGCGCGTCTGCAGCTTGATACCGATCTTGAAGAAGCTCTCCGCCAGCTCGGAAAGACCGGCGTTGTATGAAAATTCACCCGAGAGCTCACTGAAGGTGGAAAAATTCCGCAACGCGGCGTCCTCGGGAATACGAATCAGCTCATCCAGCCGACAGGTTCCGCCAGTTTCCAGCAGACACCTGGCGAACTCATAGCTGTCGGGAGGCTCTATATCGCCCACACCCACCTGTTGACCGGGTGGTTCCCCGCCGGGCGGCTCGCCGTTTTCGCCCTCCTCCCCGGTCAAAAACCGTAGAGCTCGCGGGTACTGCCAGTATTCCATGATCTGGCAGATAGAGACCGCCGCGCCGCCTACAGGCGGCCTGGTAAGAAGCAACGGCCGCGCGGGATCGCCTTCCGTCTTCAGAGGATCACCCACCAGCGGACAGCTGGAATTGTAATCCTCAGCTTCACCCGAACGCACCTGGCCCCAGAGATGCCTGTTGTTGGGATTCGGCTCGCGCTGCAGGAGAGGACCCCAGGTCTCGACCTGGCCGGCACCGGAACCATCAGGAACGCTTTCAATGCTGCGCCAGCGCCGTTCATTGAGCCTCACCCGCGCCCTTGATTCAACCGGCCGCTCTTTGATCATCCTCAGGCGAGCGGAAACATCGGCGAGCACCAGGTGCAAAAGGGGCGCGTAGGCCAGATCGCGAAAAGGCGGGGTACCTGAAAAATTGTAAGCCAGGATCGGCTCGAGCCGGGTATCCGCCGAAACGACAACAAAACCCCGGGGAAGCAGGTCGGCGATGAAGGTGAAAACACCGCCGGAGGATTCGATCGCACGGATCCCCCCTACGGTCAGCTCCGACGCGGTGTCAACCGGATGGGATGCGATCAAGCCACGGGCCGCCGCCCGGGCCTGCTCTCGAGTCACCTCGGCGCCCGATACAGGCGCCGCGAAAAACGCCGCCAGGGCGATGCTCAAACATCCAATGAGAGTCAATGAAACGTTCAAAATACGCGTAACCATATTCCCTGCGCCCGCCCGGTCTCCCGGGCCTCCTTAACAGAAAACCTTCAGTGTCTGTCACCATTACCGCGGACAGACGGATCGCGTCATTTTCGAGCCCTGCTAACAAGTTAAACGCAAAAAAGGGACGCTGGCAAGTAATCCGTAAGGCCTCTGGCTGTGACCTCGCAGAGTCAGGGTCTCCTGACCTCGGCTGAGGATTTCAGAAAAAAATTGGCGGGTCCGCTGGTTTTTCATCCCTACGTAAATGGCAAACGGTTTCCGTTCGCCGGGAATACGGCAGGAGCGCCGGCTCTTTCTGTACCAGGTGCTTTCAAATGTTCACTTTTTTCCAAGGAGGAAGGCAAAGACACAGGCGCCGTCGCGAAGTCCGAGGCGGCTTTAGTTTAACCATCCCGGAGATTCCCACGGGTTTCATCCGGGTATTCCAAGGAGTGTAACCATGAAGAGCTACAAATTATATCTCGCTTATTGTTCCCTGCTCACAGGGATTGTCTTTTCACTTCTCACCACATCTGCCGGCGCGCAGGACAGAATTCGGCCCCCAGTCTGGGTGCCGGGTTACGAAGTCCATACCGATGTCTGGTCGCCACAACTCGGTAATCCCCTTTGCTGGGGCACCTTTTCGAGTCAAGGCGAACTGCGAGGTGACTTCTGCTTTCCTCTCGGTTCAGCGGATCACAGTTGCGGCACTACGGCAACGATTTCCACTGGAGAGAGCTTCACGATCGGAGGAGGGTTCACAGTTGAGGGAGTCGGCGTCAACTTCAGCCGAACCTGGACGGCAACAGAGGCCTTCTCCCACACCTCGGATGAGTGTGAAACATGCACTCTCGAAATCTGCTACCCAAATGCAACCCTCAGACGCTTCAGCGGTACTATATTCTGCGCCGATGTTCTCTCCGCCATCCTGGGGAATTATGAGATCCAGCACTCTTACTCCGTCTTCACGCCTGGTGATCGAGCAATTGTTCGTCCAAAGTGCAGGCGGACTCCCGATCTCTGCGGTTGCGCAATCGTGCCTCCGCAGCCGCCCGTGCCTCCGCAGCCGCCCGTGCCTCCGCAGCCGCCCGTGCCTCCGCAGCCGCCCGTGCCTCCGCCCGTGAATCCGCCCATCCCGGTCGAGGCGCCACTCCTTATCGAAGCCGGTATTATCCAGCCAAGCCCGGATGGCGGCGGAGCAGGAGTAGATCCCGGCCAGAGGAACCAGGCCCCCCAGCTGATAATCGATCTCGGGAACAGCTTCATTGTTTCGGTCGCAGGAGCCCCTGTTGAAGAAGATCACCTCTTCCACAACCCCGGCTATCTCGAACTCTTCACGCCGGCACAGCTCGTTTGGCTGCAGTACTTCATCGAACAGGGGATCGATTCGGAGATGTATACTGTGGCGATCAGGGACATCGATGGTACGACCCACCTGGTCGATCTGAATGAAACCCCCCTCGCATCCGAGTACCTGAACGATTGCGACGAGGACCAGATTCCTGATCTTCTCGCGATCGAGCTGGGCATCGTCGAAGATCTCGATGGAAACGGAACGCCTGACGGCTGTGTCGCCCCCCCCGGAGCCACTTCTTTTTTCCTGCGAGGGGACTCCAACGGCGATCTGACTATCGACATTTCAGATTCCATGGGAATCTTCTCCTGGCTCTTTACAGGAGCCGCGGAGCCGCCCTGCCGCGAAGCCGCGGATGCGAATTCAAGCGCGGATGTCGACCTCTCCGATGGGGTCTTCATCCTCCAGTGGCTCTTTACTTCCGGAGATGATCCGCTTTCGCCGTTCCCCGATTGCGCCCTGGCTGACGTGACCATCGGCTGCGAACGTTCGTCCTGTCCCTGAGAGCCGTCTACCCGGCATTTTCTTGTCCCATCCGGAGCTCGCCCGCAAGGGTGGGCTCCGGATTTTTTCTTTATCCACGACCCTTCCGAAAAAAAATCCGGAAAAACTGGCAGACCGCAGCAGTTTCGCTCCCCACCAGATATGCGAACAGTTACCCAGTTTGATCCAGAAAGGGACAAGAAAGGAGGGTCTAACCCTAAGCTTTTTAACCGTAACGTTTTAAGTAATCTTTTAACCCATTTGAGTTGAATAACTCATAACCAACGAACAGGAGTCAGTCATGAACTGCAAAACCAACTATTCAAAGTCTTCTCTGTATCTCGCCACTCTCTTCGTGGCGGTTTTAATGGTCGATTCATCTGCGAGCGCGGCGGAGAGATGGGGCGCCTTCAGGATCCCCTCCTTTCGAGTCCCTGCCGCGGCTACAGCAGCGCCCCCCTGTGTCCAGAGCAACAAGGGTCCGAAGGACTACAACTTTTCCTTCGGTAACTCTACGGTCTCCGTCGACGGAGGCTTCCAGGCCGAAGCTTCCCTCTCGAGCTCCGGGTGCGAGTCTCCCGGCGCCAGGGCGGAAGCCGGCGGCGATGTCAACATCGACATCTTCGGAAGGACCCAGAGCTTACTCGACGCCAAGGCGGAGGTCAGCAATGACTCAGATGGCTCGAATGTCAGCCTCCACGTCGAGATCGGATCGATCACTCTTATCGATATCGACCAGGAGAGAAGCAATAAGAGCTGGTCGAGGTCGCGCAACATCACCCTGCTGAGTGCCAGCCGAACCTTCGTCGTATGGGGCTTGCCGATCAACGTCGAGGTCAGCGTCGGGGCCGGGATGAGTGCGGATTTGGAACTCCAGGCCGCCTACCCGGTAGGGATCTCCGGAGAGCTGTCGGCCTGGGCGTCGGGAAGCGCCGGTGCCTACCTGAGCGTCGGAGTGGCACGAGCTGGCATCAGCGCGACCTTGAGGCTGCTGGATACAACGCTGAACTCGAGCATGTCCCTCAGCAGCGACGGAGGAGTCTCCGGCAGGGTCACCCTGAATATCGAGGCGGTTCGAATCAAGATTCGACTCGTGGTCGACATCAGGAAGCTAAGGAACTGGCGTTGGAGATGGACCGAGGTCGGGGGAATAACCATTGTCAATTATTCTCGCGGAAGCATCTCCAGGACCCTTCTTTCACTCTGAAACCAATCCTGATCACTGAAGAAAGCGAAGAACTCATGAACACTCGAACGATACTTCCAGCAGTCAAAACTACCAGCAACCGCAAGCCCCTCCTGGTTGCGCTCTCAATCACCCTCCTGCTGGTAGCGGGAAGCATCCTCCTCATGAGCTCCGACGACATGATCGGCCCGGATCGGACGGCGAAAGCCGCCGTCTCCGACCCGGGCCGGTCGGCGCCGTCCGCTGGTCGCGAAGCGAAGAAGGCCAGCCGGACCCAGCCGAGACCGGTCAACGAGAAAAAGACCCATGGACTCGGCTACAGCCGCGGAGATTTTCTTCGCTACCGCTTCGAGCGCCAACGCGATGTCACCATCTCAGCGATGGCGACGCCCAGCGTCGAGGGGATGGGCGGCGAGGCCCAGAGCCTGAACATGGTAGACAGCACCTCCGGGATCCTGTCCCTGAAGGTCTACGAGGAGCTCGATTCAGGGTGGGCCCTCGGTTTTGAGTTCTCCGAGGTGAGAAACATTGTGAAATCAAACGAGCTCGGCGAGCCCAGGTCCAACCAGAGCCTCCAGGAAGAAATGAACACGGAAATCCTGGTGCTGGTCGAACCCTCGGGAAGGTTCGCCAAGGTGGTCTTCCCCGCCAGCGCGGGACCAGACGCCCGCAACTCGATGAAGGACCTGCTGGCGCACTTCCAGGTCATTCTCCCGGACGATCACACGCAGACCGAATGGAAGGTCGAAGAGCAGGACACCACCGGCACCTACCTCGCCTCCTACCGGAAAAACAGTAAGGATCATCTTGTCGCCCTGCTCAAGACGAGGCTCGGCTACACCTATGTAGAGACCCCGGAGGCGACAGGGGAATCCCTGGATTCGATGACCGAATCCAGCGGGCAAACCGAAATCCAGCTCGACCCGCATCCCGTTTCGATCCTCGCAGAACAGAGCCTTTCGATCGAATTAAACGGTCTCGCCCAGGGTGTCAGCTCGGTGATCACCTGCCGCTTTGAACGTGTAGACACCTCCCGGCGAACCTATCCATCATCAGCGCCCGCGACAAAACATCTCCTCGCCGCCGCGGGTACGAACACCCAGCAGGGAGCCGGCAAGCTAACCCTGGCCGCTGACCTCCCCGACACCGTCGAGATCCTCAGGAATATCCGGACCATCATCGCCGAATCGGGAATCCGATCCACGGATGCCACCGCCGCCATGGCCCAACTGGTCGAAGCGATGAAGCGCGACGACAAGGCCGTGAAGGCCGCGCTGGATAAGCTCGCTGAAGGTTCCTGCGGCGAGGACGAAGCCTCCCTCCTCATCGGCTCAATGGGAGCCGCGGGTACCGACGCCGCCCAGGAAGCACTCCAGCAGATCATCACCTCCGAGAGCGAGAGCTTCGAGCGGCGGGAGACCGCCCTCTTCGCCTTCGCCCAGGTAGAGTCGCCCATCGAGGGGATCGATGAAACCCTGCGCAACACCTATGAAGAAAAGAGCGAACTCTGGAATACTTCACTGCTGCTGCTTGGAGCCGTTGGCGACCGCGTGAGAGACACTGATCCGGGCCGCTTTGACGGAACCGCCGATTACCTCCTCGAAGCGTACCGGGCAGCCGGAGAACGCGGTGAACGGGCAGCTGCCCTCGAATCGATCGGAAATCTCGGGCTGGAAGAGACTCCCCCTGAGATCGCCAGGGCCTACGCGGATTCCAGCGACCGGGTCCGTCGTGCAGCGGTTCGCTCGCTGCGAAAGACCTTTGACTCGGCGGCCGAAGAGATCCTCAGCCACGCCTTCAATTCCGACCCCTCCGAGACGGTCCGGGCAGCGGCGGCGAAGATCCTGGCGGAATTCCCCCACGAGACGGATGACCACTTCCTCCGCGCGGCGCTGCCCGGCGAAAGCTCCAGCCAGGTCCGCCGGGAGCTCCTCGCCGGCCTTGCCCGCCGCGACCCATCCGATGGAAGCGCCCGCGACCTCGTCGAGTGGATCGCTGGAAACGACCCCTCGAACAACATCCGCGAGTACGCCGAGACTCTCCTGCGCTGAGAGCCGGCCGGGGGAAAGAAAAAAAGCCCGCTCACCCTGGACGATGAGCGGGCCCTGTTGGAGCCACCTGCCGGAGTCGAACCGGCGACCTGTTCATTACGAATGAACCGCTCTGCCAACTGAGCTAAGGTGGCACATCTTTTCTTCTCCCCTCCCGAGGATTACATACAATTCCCCCAAGGCCTGATCCTGTCAAGAACTTACCCGGAAGAGAGGCCCGGTTGGGCGGGTCCGTCAGCCAAGCCGGATGTGGCGGCAAAGGCGCGAAGCAGCTAACCTGTTCAGGTTCGCTGAAATTCACCACGGACGGAATCCCGCTATGAACCGACACCAGCTGTTCCTCGCGGCCTGGACCCTCCCGCTCAGCCTCTATTTTCTTTTCTCGTCGGCCTCCCCCTGCCGCGCCGACGATCGACCGAACATCATCGTCATCATGGTCGATGACATGGGCTGGTCCGACCTCGGCTGCTACGGCGGCGAGATCCGGACGCCGAATATTGATGCGCTCGCCGGCGGCGGTGTCCGCTTCACCAACTTCTACAATACCGCACGCTGCTGCCCGACCCGCGCCTCGCTCCTGACCGGGCTCTACCCCCACCAGGCCGGCCTCGGACGGATGACCTTCGACACCGGCAAGCCCGGCTACCGCGGATTCCTCACCGCCAATACGGTGACGATTCCCGAGGTGCTGAGCCAGGCCGGCTACCGTACCGCCATGGTCGGCAAGTGGCACCTCTCCCTGACAGAGGGCCCCGGCGACCACATGAAATTCCTCAACAACCAGGCAATCCGCAAGCGCTTCTCCGACCCCGCAACCTATCCCGTCTCGCGCGGCTTCGAGGAGCACTACGGCATCATCTGGGGGGTGACGAGCTTCTTCGACCCCTACAGCCTCGTTCACAACCTCGAGCCCGTGCGCGAGGTGCCGAAGGACTACTACATCACCGACGCCTTCAGCGACCACGCCGTCGAGTACGTTGAAAAATACTCGCGCGGCAAGGAGCCCTTCTTCCTCTACCTTGCCTACACCGCGCCCCACTGGCCGCTTCACGCCCTGCCGGAGGACATCAGAAAGTACAAAGACACCTACAAGGTCGGCTGGGACGCCATCCGCAAGGCGAGATTCAAGCGGATGGTGGAGATGGGCCTGCTCGACAAGGAGAGCGCCCGGCTTTCGGATCGCATCCGCCCCGAGAAGAAATGGGAGAGCAACCCGAGGGCTGAATGGGACGCGCGCGCCATGGCCGTCCACGCAGCGATGATCGACCGCGTCGACCAGGGAGTCGGCCGCCTGGTCGGCAAGCTGAAGGAGCTGAAGATCTTCGACAACACCCTGATCCTCTTCCTCTCGGACAACGGCGCCAGCCCCGAGGAACCCCGGCGACCCGGCTTCGACCGCAACTCCGAAACCCGCGATGGGCGCAAGGTCCAGTACTACGGACCGAAGTCCCCGCGCAAGATGCTCCCCGGCCCCGAGACGACCTACTCGGGCTTCGGCCCTATGTGGGCCAACGCCGCCAACACTCCCTTTCGCCACTGGAAAGCGCGCAACCACGAGGGCGGCGTCGCCACACCCCTGATCGCGCACTGGCCGAAGGGTCTGAAGGGAGGCTCGATCACCCACGAGCCCGGCCACGTGATCGACATCATGGCGACCTGCGTCGACCTGGCGAAGACAAAATACCCCGGCAACTACAAAGGGCGCGACATCACCCCCCTGGAGGGAAAGAGCCTGGCGCCGATCTTCCGCGAGGGGAAGCGCAGGGGACACGAGGCGATCTATTTCGAGCACTACGGCAACCGGGCCATCCGAAAGGGTAACTGGAAGCTGGTGGCGCTCGGAGGCAAGCCCTGGGAGCTCTTCAACCTTGCGAACGACCGAAGCGAGACCGTAGATCTCGCCGCCAGGCACCCCGGCCGCGTCAAGGAGCTCGCGGATCTCTGGAACGCCTGGGCGAAGAAATCAAAGGTGTTCCCCAGGCCCTGAGGGCCTGGCGAGGAACGAGGACAACGGCATGTACCGATCAGCAACTCTTCTCTTGATCTCAATCGTCCTGGCCCCGGCGCTGGGTGCCGAGACCCCGTGGGAAAAGGCCGACTACGGTCCCTGCCTCAGCTTCGCCATGGACGTCAGCGAGGGCAAGCTCAAGGACACGATCCGCTTCGCCGACACCCGGAACTACGTCTTCCGCGCCAGGGTGATCAGCCTCGATGGCGACCGGCAGCTCAACATCGTCTACGACACCGAGCTGATGCGGGTCGCCGGCGCCTGGAGCGGCGGCTTCCTCGCCTACGGCGGCGCCACCAAGAGCATGGGACCGACCCCCGCCGGAAAGATGCAGTTCACCACCGGGCGGCGCCCCGGCTGGTCCCTCGATGGTTCCTGGGATGATCCGCGCGAACCACGCGAGGGCCCCCTGCCCCGGGAGATTGCTAAATACCGCGGCGTGTACCTGCATGGCCGACGCGTGATCGTAAGCTATACCGTCGGCGACTGCGAGGTGCTGGAGATGCCCGAAGGTACGCTCGTCGAGGGCCGGGCCTGTTTCACCCGCAACTTCACGATGGGACCATCGAAGAGAGACCTCACTGTCCTGCTTGCCGAGGAGACCGGGGCGCTCGAAAAAAACGGGCGGCTCGAAACCTCTGTCGACGGGGCACCGGAGGGCTCGAAGCTCTCGCGAAAAGATGGGCTTGTCTTCCTCAGGCTGCCCGCCCGGGCCGGCCGCGTGAGCTTCCGCGTCACCCTGAGCCGCGGCGGCGAGGCCCGGACGGCAGGGGAGAAAAAAGCCGGTGACCTCGAAGCCCTCACCCGGGGTGGACCCGGCCGCTGGAAGAAGACGCTCAACACCAGCGGCAAGCGGGGTGAGGACAGCGGCGCTTACGCCCTCGATACTCTCACAGCCCCTGACGACAACCCCTGGGGCGCGTGGCTGCGCTTCTCCGCGGTGGACTTCTTCGACGACGGCCGCGCCGCGCTCACCACCTGGGACGGCGACGTCTGGATCGTCTCCGGGATTGGAAGCGACCGCGATCACCTCGAGATGAGCTGGAGTCGCTACGCCACCGGCCTCCAGATGCCGCTGGGAATCCGTGTGGTCCAGGGCAAGGTCTATACCGTCGGACGCGACCAGCTCACCCGCCTGCACGACATCGATGGCGACGGCGAAGCCGATTTCTACGAAAACTTCAACAACGATGCCGGCCTCACCCTGCAGCGCCACGAATTCGTCATGGACCTCCACACCGACAAGGAGGGCAACTTCTACTACTGCCGCTCGGGGCACTACATCAAGTCGCAAAGAGGCGAGAACTGCTGCGTCATGAAGGTCTCCCCGGATGGAGCGAAGCTCGAGGTCTTCGCGCGCGGCTTCCGCGAGACCAACGGCATGAGCCTCAGTCCCGACGGCCGCATGACGATCGGCGACAACGAGGGTAACGGCATCCCCCAGACACCGATCTACGAGCTCAAACAGGGCGGCTACTACGGCTTCGAGCCGACCATGACACCGAATGGCTACAAGTGGGTGGTCGATCCGATCTGCTGGTTGCCGCATGATTTTGACCGCTCCGCAGGCGGACAGAACTGGGTGACGAGCGACTCCTGGGGCCCGATGAAGGGAGCCCTGCTCCATACCTCCTACGGCCACTGCTCTCTCTACCGGGTCCTGCTCGATGAGGTCGGGGGACAATTGCAGGGACTGGTGACAAAGTTTCCTCTGCGGTTTGAGAGCGGCATCATGCGGAGCCGATTCCATCCGAAGGACGGCCAGCTCTATCTCTGCGGCCTGCGCGGCTACGACACCAACGCTGTTCGCGATGGCGGCTTCTACCGGGTCCGCTATACCGGCAAGACCCTGCGCATGCCGACCGGCTGGAAAACTCGCCCGGGCGGCATCGACATCAGCTTCGGCTGCGACCTTGACGCTGAGTTCTCCGGCAAGGCGAGCCGCTGGAGCGGCCAGTGGTACGACATCCCCAGGGCAACGCCGCGCGAGCCCAAGCGCCAGAAGGCGAAGCTGCCGATCACGGGCGTGAGGGTGCTACCCGACAGGCGCACCGTCTCGATCGACATCAGGGACTTCGGACCCGCCACCAACATCTCCTTCCGCTACCGTCTCAAGGACGCCGAAGGAGAGATGATGCGGGGCGAGCTGCACGGTACGGTCAACCGCGTACCCGGAAAGGACAGGTAGGCGGCATGAGCCCAGCTGTGACAGGAAAGGCGGTCGTCGGGGTCTCGGCCTGCCTGCTCGGCGAGGAGGTACGCTACGACGGGGCCCACAAGCTGGACGGTTTCGTCTGCGGCGCGCTGGCGCGGGTAGTGGACCTGAGACCGGTCTGCCCCGAGGTGGACATCGGCCTGGGCGTACCGCGCGAGCCGATCCAGCTGACGAGAGGTAACAACGGTACGCGGCTCGTAGCCGCCGAGAGCGGAGCCGACCTCACCGCCGCCATGGAGAGCTACGCTGAGGCGAAGGTTCGCGAGCTCGACGCCGCGGGAATCTGCGGCTACGTGCTGAAGGCCCGCTCACCGAGCTGCGGCCTTGGAAGCGTTCCGATCAACGGCGCGGGAGCTGGAGATGGCCTCTTCGCCGCCACGCTCAGGAGGCTCTGTGAACGACTGCCGGCCACCGAGGAGACCAGCCTCGAAGGGCCAGCCGACCGCGAGGCGTTTCTTGCCCGGGTGCTGGCCTACAGGAGGCTTCGCGACCTTTTTGACGGGGACTGGACGATCGCTGATCTCGTCGAGCACCATACCCGGCAAAAACTCCTCCTCATGGCGCAATCCCCCGAACACTATTCACGGCTCGAAAGGCTGGTGGCGGAAGCGTCCGGAGATGAGCCAGCCAACGTCGAGAGCTCCTACCGGCTCCTGACGATGGAGGCCTTCGAACAACAAGCCACAGCCGAGCGCCATTCCAACGCCCTCGAACACATGCGGGGCTATCTTCGGAAACCAGCCTCTGAGGCAGACTACGCCGGACTGGGAGAGAAGATCTCGTCCTTTCGCGACGGCGGGCTGGAGCTCGCCGGGGTCCTCGATGACTTCCGCCGCCTGGTGAAGAAACACTCCGTTGATTACCTCGCGCTCCAGGTCTACCTCGAACCCCAACCAGCCGAGCTCCTGGCCGGCCGGGAGAATTAGGAGAATCCGTCCATGCTCAAAAAAGGAGACCAGGCTCCCGGCTTCGAGCTGGCAGATGACAGCGGCGCCACCACAACGCTCTCCGAACTGCTCGAAGAGGGACCGATCATCCTCTACTTCTACCCCAAGGACTTCACCTCGGTCTGCACCCGCCAGGCCTGCATGGTACGCGACACGCACGAACGAATCGAGGCAGCCGGACTGCGCGTCATCGGGATCAACTCGGAAGCGAGCGAAAAACATGGGCGCTTTCGGGAACATCATCGACTCCCCTTCCGCCTGCTCGTCGACCCCGGACGCGAGGTGGCCCGGGCCTACGAGGCCGTCGGGCCCTTCGGACTCTACACCGCCAGGGTCTCCTACCTCATTGGAGAGGATGGCATCGTCAGGGGCTCGGTCCGCTCCGACCTGCGCCTTGCGCCCCACAAGCGGCTCATCGAGAGGGCCCTGGCGAAGCGGAAGATCGACTGAGTCTCCTATTTTCCAAGGAGATGACGCAACGCGTCCTCCAGCTCGGCGTGCTCGAAGACGAAGCCGCCCTCGACCAGGGCCTTCGGCACGACCCTGGAGCTGCACAGCAGGAGCGCCTCCGCCATCTCGCCGAAGACCGCCCGGGCCGCGAAGGCCGGCAGAGGAAACATCGTCGGCCGCTGAAGCACCCTGCCGAGCGTCTTCGTGAAGACCTTGTTGGTCACGGCCCCGGGGGCGACGGCGTTGACCGCGCCGCTGATGGACTCGTTCTCGATGCAGTAGACAATCCCCGCGACGAGATCATCGAGAGAGATCCAGCTCATGTACTGCCGGCCGTCGCCAACCTTGCCGCCGACGCCCATATTAAACGGTCCCAGCATCTTCTTGAGAGCCCCGCCCCTGGGGCTGAGGACGATGCCGGTACGCAATCGAATGACGCGGATGCCGGCTTCAGCGGCGGCGGCGGTCGCCCCCTCCCACTCCCTGCAGACATCCGGAAGATACCCCTCGCCGGCCGGAGAATCCTCGCGGAGAGTCTCATCTCCGCGATGGCCGTAGTAGCCTATCGCAGAGGCGCAGACGAGCACCTTCGGTGGCCTGGGCATTTCCGCCAACTTCGAACACAGAAGCTTTGTTCCATCGACCCGGCTCTCGCGAATCCTCCGCTTGCGGGCTTTGCTCCAGCGACCAACCGCTATGTTTTCTCCCGCCAGGTGCACCACCGCCTCGGTACCTTCAAGCGCCGCGACATCCAGTTCCCCCGCGACCGGGTCCCAGGGGACAAGGTCCCGCCTTGGCCACATATCGCCCCCGCCGATAACCGATTGTTCGCGCACCAGTCTCAAGGCCCCGTAGCCCCGAGCTTGAAGCAGGGGCAACAGCTCGGAGCCCACCAGCCCGCTAGCCCCGGACACCACGACCTTAGCCATCAACTCATCCTCCCTAACAGTGGTTTATCCATCATTGCTGTCATTCCAGGCTCTGAGAGAAGCCCGCTGGGATTTTCGAAGGTTGCCGCCGCCGAAAAACACCGGCCACCACAGTATATCGGCCCCGCAGGCCACTTTTCAGCCCCGCTTACTGAAAATACCTTGAAGCATCGCTCCCCCGGCAGTTACGGTGGTTACGGTTGGTTATAAATTCAGGAGATTATAAATGAGTCGTCTCGCTCGCGCCCTTACCGCTTTAACGATCGTGATTCTGTTCGTCGCTTCGCCGCTTTCCTCCGCGATGGCGCAGGTGAGACCTCCCCTCCCGCCCGGACTCAAGGGCAAGGACCTCGAGAAGCTGAGGCGGCAGGCCAACAACAACAATGACAGGCGCAAGCAGGAGTACGAAAAGAAGAAGAAGGAAGAAGAGGAGCGCTACCATGTCGTGCAGATCGGCCTGAAATTCGAGGTCGTCCAGAAGAAAAACTTCGGCTCGGTCAAAAAGAGCGCCCCCAAGAAATACAAGGCCCAGGTCAGCGAGTACAAGAAAGAGCGCGACGAGGCCAAGAAGGCTGGCGAGAAGTTCAAGGGTCTCAAGCCGCCCGGCACCATCTTCAAGGTCCTCACCAGGAAGGGCTTCAAGGGCCAGAAAGAGGCTAAGACCTACGCCGACAACCTGCGGAAGAAGATAGACTCCAAACGCAAGAAGTAAAGATCCCTGGCTCAGGCCGGGAAGTTAAAAGATGAAGCCCATCTCCACAACCCTGGTCACCTTCGTCTCCCTGGTTCTTTTCTGCGTTTCGACCCTTGTTTCCGCGGCTCCCCGGGACAAGCTGCCCAAGCCCCCCCGGCCCCCGACCCTGAAAAAGGGCAAGGGGATCGGCAAAATAGGCAAGGCCTTACGCAAATCCGGCAGGGGCCGCAAAAGCGGAAAGAAACCGGGACGCAAAAACAAATACGACAAGCAGAAGAAGGAAGAAGAGGAGCGCTACCACGTCGTACAGATCGGCCTGAAATTCGAGGTCATCCAGAAGAAGAAGCTCTCCTCGGCCCGGAAAAGCGCGCCGAAGAAGTACAAGGCCCAGATGGCCCAATACGAGAAGGCCAGGAAATCCGCCAAGAAGAAGGGGAGGGAGTTTAAAGCTCCGAAGCCGCCCAGCTCGGTCTTTAAGGTGCTCACCGACAAGGGCTACAAAACAAAGAAGGAAGCCCAGGAGAATTCCAGGAGGCTTCAGCGCCAGGTAGATTCAAAACGTAAGCGGTAAATTCGCCCTCCTGCGGTGCCAACACACCCCTTCAGAAATAGAACTTGAATATTCCGAAGACTGGAAAAACAACCGATACAAACCTCCCCGATGGCAGCTCAGCACTGAGCAGAAGGGGCTTCGTCAAATCTGGTGTATTGGGAGGTGCCGGGTTCTGCCTTGCCGATCTTCTCCGCGATGAGACCTGCAGGGCAGCTGCCGGCAAAGAGATCATGCAGCGGAACTCCCTGATCATCCTCTGGATGAGAGGAGGACCCAGCCAGCATGAAACCTGGGACCCTAAAATCGATGCGCCCAGCGAATACCGTGGAGCTTTTTCTTCAACGCCCACTTCAGTTCCCGGTATCCATATCTGTGACCTGCTTCCTCTGAGTGCCTCGATGATGGACAAATGGTCTATTATCAGAAGCCTCAACCATCACGATGCGGGGCACTCCAATGGTGACCAGATCTGTTTTACCGGCTATAACCCCGGCCCCGACCCCAACCTGAACATCCATCCCAGCTGTGGTTCAATCGCATCGAAGCAGCTCGGCAGCGAGGTCCCGGATTTACCCAGCTATGTGATGATCCCCAAGCAGGTTCCCGGGACTGACGCGGCCTACCTTGGTCCCTCCTTCCGGCCCTTCGAGACCATCAGTGACCCAGCTAATGATGGCCCCTTCCAGGTAAAGAGCTTCGACATCCCCAGGGGACTGGATTTCAAACGACTCGCCGGCCGCCGACAACTGCTGGGAAACCTCGACCAACTCCGCAGGGAAATCGACCAGAACGGCACCATGACAGCCATGGACAGGTTCCAGCAACAGGCATGGGAAATCATCTCCAGCCCGAAGGCCAAGGAGGCCTTCAACCTGGATGCTGAACCTGTAAAGGTACGGGAGCGCTATGGATTTATCCCAGCCTTCAAGGCTCCTACCCCCGACCGCTGCGGCGTTCCGGCCTGGAGCCAGCGTTTCCTTCTCGCCCGGCGCCTGGTGGAAGCCGGGGTCAGGCTGGTCACCGTAGACTGCCGCTGGTGGGATACGCATGTGCAGGGTGTCGAAAGCATGCGGGAAGGTTTCCTGCCCCGCTGGGACCAGGCCTACAGCGCATTGATCGAAGACCTTCACGCCCGGGGACTCCTCGATACAACGATGGTCCTGGCTTGGGGAGAATTCGGCCGAACCCCGAAAATGAACGCTAAGGCCGGGCGTGACCACTGGCCCAACGTATTCTCGGCCGCCATGGCCGGAGGGGGAATCCAGGGCGGGCGGGTTGTGGGAGAATCCGATTCAAAGGGCAGCGTCCCCAAACGCAACGCGAAATCTCCACAGGATGTGCTGGCTACCATCTACCGTCATCTCGGGGTCGACACCAACACAAGCTATACCGACAACAATGGAAGGCCTCACCCCGTCCTGATGCACGGTGAGCCAATTGGGGAGTTATTCTGACTGCCGGGCCTCTGCAATCGCGTGAAGTATTGCTGAAGAGATAAGCATCTTGAGACATTTGCTGCAGGACCATACCACCTGTATGATCTTCGCATGTCATTGGAAGCCTACCTGAATCCTGAGAGTTGCCCGGCCGAACGCCCGAGGCTGGAGGACATGCACGCCTCCACCGCGGCGCTGCACGATGGAATCGACAGGGCAATTCGTTCGAGCGGAACCCCCTACCTCCACCCCGAGGGAAAAACGCTGCAGCTCGACCTGCTGGGCTCACCCAATATGGTCGCCTGGCAGGAAGGCAAGCAGGCCGC
>Ga0310124_10000217_pt1 | contig 39258 bp, 36 predicted proteins | sample CB11b_AW_Bot5_MG_FD_203507 | JGI IMG/M metagenome (GOLD analysis project Ga0310124, IMG submission 203507) | Marine microbial communities from Western Arctic Ocean, Canada - CB11b_AW_Bot5 | ecosystem: Environmental > Aquatic > Marine > Oceanic | place: Canada: Western Arctic Ocean | collected...
CTCTTGAGTGAAATCATCCGAACGTTGACGGGGTTTGAACCCAAATCGACCAGTACCACCGCACGTGTTCAAGCGCTCTATAACGAGATTGAAAGCAGTCTGCACCAGCCATGGACAGTGGCAGGGATGGCCGAAAGGGTATTCATCAGTGAAGAGCAGCTAAATAGAGTCACCAAGACGCTATTCAACCTCTCACCACGCAGTAAATTGATTCAATTACGCATGGATAAAGCCACCAGTTTGCTGAAATATCAAGACTGGTCAGTCTCTATGATTGCTAATCGGTTGGGCTACAAAGATCCTTATAACTTTTCACATCGTTTCAAAAAACATTTTGGTTTGTCACCCAGCCAATATCGAAAAAGCCATCGACTTCTTGGTTAGCCTTGCTTATTTCCTCGATCAATTACGCAAGATCAAGCTTTGCAGTAATATTACTGTATTGAGATATCTATCAATTTAGTATTTTTGCTCTATTCGATAGTATTGGAAATATCTCAGAGACGACTGCTTATGCAACACGAGGAATTAATGCACCAAGTTATCAGTGAGACGGATGATTTAGCTCTTCCGTCGAAGCTCATTTTAAACAATAAAGAGTTTCAATCAGGCACTAAAATCGTACGCAAGCAGGGTTGTGGTTCAATAATAGGAACGCTTGCTGAGCCTCATCGTAAAGTACTTTTCTATCTTTACTTGAACAGAGGCCAAGTGGTGAGTAAGCAAATTTTGAAGCGTGTAGGCTGGGCAGGTAAAGCGGTGACATCTGCATCTGTGTTGGTTGCTATTTACGAGATAAGGAGGATTCTTGACTGCCGTTGTATACAAACCGTTTCCAACGAAGGGTATGTCATGGAGTAATAAATAATCTTCTATTGATATCCTGTTAATATATTAATAATAAAAATTTAATCTCTTTACCGTACGAGTTCCATTGATTATCGTCAATTCTAAAACGTCCACTTATAAGCGACGTTATATAAATATGAATGAATCTGACTTTGTCGCTGGCTATATAGTAAGGGAATGATATAAAAATGGACTCTTATCCTGCAATAGAAACGAACCACTCTGAAAACAACGTAGTACTTGAACTAAACGGTAAAATTGTTGAACTCAACACCAAACTCATTCGCAATGTTGAAAATGGTTACGTACTGGCTACCATGCCTTTAGCGTACCGAAAGATCATTTTATTTATGAATCGACATCGAGGTGAATTGTTCAGTGTTGGCCAATTAAAGAAGATTGGCTGGGAAAGTGAGAAAGTGACCAACTCATCTGTGATTGTTGCGATATCTGAAATAAGATCATTATTCGGAGACGGATTAATCATCACGATTACTGGTGAAGGTTACGTATTTCAACCTTAACCATTTGAAATAATAGATTTTATTGCTATTTGTTATTGGTTTTTTGTCGCTCTTTCCTCCAGACGACATAAAACAAAAAGGGCTCTTAATTTAGACGGGAAGTCATAACTAAGAGCCCTAGTGATACCGTTCTTGTGCCTGCCTATTTGATTTACTCGCCTGCAATCTGTAGAGGAGAACGCTTTAGGCTAGCAATTAGCATGTAGATGGTTGTAGCGAGTAGAGACGCGAACAGGTAAGTGAATAATCCTGCTTGTGAATCCATAAAGCTATCTGCAACCAATGGCCCTGCTACAGAGCCGATGCTGTAACACAACAACATAACTTGAGTCACTGAAACTAAATAGCTCGGGTCTAAGTTACGACAACCCAAGTTAATCGCAATTGGGTAAAGTGCAAAGGTCGCCATACCTAACACAAACAAGCTCATGCCAAGAACGTAAAAATCATGGTTGATAGTGAGCACACCAATGCTTGCAACCCCTAGCAGGCAGAACAGAGCCATTAATAACACTTGTCCTATGTGGTGAGACAACCACGTCACCATCGGTTGAACGGCCATACCACCCATAATCACTAACGCCATCAAGCCGCTAATGTCTTGGTGTGCGATGTTGCGCTGAGCGAGTTCTACAGGCATCAATCCGTAAATAGACCCAAGTGTTAACCCAGATACAATACAGCCAATCAAAGCGCTGTGACTTAGCTTGCTGATTTGTTTCAGTGATAAAGACTGCGCATCGTGAATTTGTGGTGCTGTCGCTTGTCCGTACATCAATACAATGATTGCTCCAAACAGCAGGGTGAACATTGCAATGAAAGGCACGCCGCCCGTAATACCAAGGTATCCGATGCCAAGTTGACCAACGGCCGAACCGCCATATAACGAACACATGTAAACCCCTAAACGTTTCGCACGTTGAGATTCTTCACCGCTCATTAGCCAAGATTCCACAATCACAAAGATCCCAGCGACTGAGACACCCGCGACGAAACGAGCCAACAACCAAACTGATTGATGTGGCGCCAACGGTAATACAAGAATCGTGGCGATAAATACGCTAAGTGCAATGACGAACGCGTCTTTGTGACCAACGCGAGCGATCGCACGCTCAATCAATAACGTACCCGCTAAAAGACCTGCATAAAAGGCACTCGCCAACCAACTCGATAGATTACTGTCTAAGCCATACTCAGACAGCATTAATGGTAATGAACTCATTAAGTAGCCTGAAGCGATCGCGTAAAAAGACAATGCAATAACAGGAACAGTTATGCGAGTTGTTGGTTGGATGTTGTCCAATGCAGGAGCCTCTAAATAGTAAAAGAAACGATGAATTTTCCGCGACTATGGGGGAGAAACCGAATTGGGTAAAACGAATAAAAATGGTCGTTAAGACAAAAGAAATCTATCGCCAATCTAAACTAAAATACCATTGCGACATTTTATGATTTGGCAAGATTTTATGCGGTCGAAAAGCTGTTAAGCCTTTGTTCGTCGGCTATTTAATTTGGAAGATGATAGGCCTCTAATTTTCCATCATTTGGATTTAATTCAGGTATCAAAAAACATTATCCGATGTCTTTACGGTATTGCCTTGGAGAGCTTCCGCTCCACTTACGAAAGGCGTGCCGAAAGTTCGCACTGTCCGAAAAACCCACTCTATCGGAGATCTCTTCAATACTCATATGCGTCGATGAAAGATAGTGCCTAGAGAGGTGAAATCGCACGTGATCCAATATTTTCTGATAGCTCGTGTCTGCAGCTTTAAGGTGTCTACGTAGTGTTCTAGAAGACATTCCCAATTCTGTGGATAGCGCTTCAATGGAAGGGTAACAGCCAGGCCTTTCAATAAACATCTGTGAGATCTTCTCTTTTAGGCTGGTGGGCGCGCTGACTCTAGCCAACATGTCGTCACAAGATTTCAAACACATTTGTAACGTGATTGGGTTAGCCGTTGGTAAAGGTGAATATAGGCGTGTTGCATCGAACTGCCACTCAAGCTGCTCGCAATCAAACTCTACACGGCAACGGAAAATCTCCTGATAGAGATCGCCATAAGTAGGTTTAGGGTAAGGGAAGCGGATCACAAGAGAGGGAAACGGCTGTTGTAGCACTTCTTCACATAAACTTTGAATCGCGGAAAACCAATACTCACAGCAGAAAGGCAACAAAGAGTCGAGCTCGATAAGTTGCTCAGCGCGAAAGTATCCGGTTTGATGTTCAACGGACATGGTCTTCTTGAGAACAGGGCCCGCAAGACGCAGATATTTGAAGCCCATTAAAAGAGCGTCTAACAGTGTCTCACTACTGAACACTGCGTAACCCAACACACCAAAATCACTGAATCGGGCTTCCTGTCCAACTTTTAGTCCTAACCCCTCTATGTTGGAACTTTCAAGCGCGTTACTGAACACCGCTAATTTTTGAGCGAGCGTGATGTGGGTATCTGGCGTATTGAGCTGGAACTCATCGATGTTACTGCCTTTCAATAACGTATCGACCGTCAAGGATGATGAAAAATATCGAGACAATAGTTGAAGATCAAGAATACCAAATGCCTGCATATCCGGTTCGTAAACTGCGGTGTATTCCATAATATGCCTCTTGTTGAGTGTCCTTATTCTATCTTAACCACGAACACCTTTTCGTCGGCTGTGTTGCAATTATGTCCGAATATCACCGTTTTTTGTCTTTTTGCAACCTTTGCAGAATGTTATCAAAATGTTGTAATTTAATAAGCCGTACACGGACACGTGTGTATAGGGTTGAAATAACAATAGATTAGAAACGAAAGCAAAGAGCAAATGAACATAGGTTAAACACATATTCGAAACAAAATACAACAACGTCTACGGTGACCGTGACTAATAGGTCTAAGCCGAATAAGGAGATCATGGATGCACAATCTTGCTGTTAACTTGGAGCGCAGCGCTTCGCTTTTCCCAAATAAAGTCTCTCTGCGAATGGGGACGGATGAAGTCAGCTTTTCTCAGTTGGAACAACTTTCTGGAAACGTGGCTGCTAACTTGAAAAGACTTGGGTTGCAGAAGGGAGATAAGGTCGCATTGTCATGCCCGAACGTCACTTACTTTCCGATAGCCTATTACGGCATTCTAAAAGCGGGCTGTGTCGTTGTTCCTTTGAACGTGCTATTTAAGGCCAGAGAGATCGCTTATCACCTCAATGACTCTGATGCGAAAGCTTATTTATGCTTTGAGGGCAGTGAAGAGCTTCCAATTGGTCGCTATGGTTTACAAGGTTTTGAGCAGGCAAACCACTGTGAATACTTTGTCGAGATGCCTATCCCAACAAATACAGACACTACTTCAGAAACAAACGAGCAGCATGAATCAATCGCTGACTGGTTAGTACAACCTTTGATTCCTTTTGAGTCTGTGGCTTGCCATGGTGATGATACCGCTGTGATTCTTTATACTTCAGGTACGACAGGTCAGCCAAAAGGAGCAGAGCTTTCTCACACCAATATGCAAACCAATGCGATGTCGTCACAGTATCTAATGCGATTGGAATACAGCGACACCACAATGGCCACACTGCCTTTATTCCATAGCTTCGGTCAGACGGTCATGATGAACGCGAGTGTGCTAACAGGGTCGACCATGGTGTTGATTCCGCGTTTCGAACCGTCACTGGTGATCGACCAGATCATTAACCATAAAGTCAGCGTGTTTGCGGGTGTTCCTACTATGTATATTGCGTTATTAAAGGCGGGAGAAGAGTCTCCTGATAGCTTAGAAAATACAAGCAAACGCTCTGAACAGGTTAAACACAGCTTGAGGTTGGGTGTTTCTGGTGGTGCTTCTATGCCACTTGAGGTTATTCGACAGTTTGAGTCTCGCTTTGAGCTTCCAGTATTAGAAGGCTATGGTTTATCAGAAACAGCGCCAGTTGCGACCTTTAATCATATTGATGGTGACCGATTGTCTGGCAGTGTGGGTCAACCTTTGTGTGGTCACCTTATCAAGATCACTGATATACAAGGCAACTCTGTTGCAATGGGGAAATTGGGCGAAGTCTGCATCAAAAGTCCAAGTGTCATGAAAGGCTACTATCAAAGGCCAGAGGCGACAGCAGAAGCGATAAGAGACGGTTGGTTCCTAACAGGAGATATTGGACGCACCGATGAGCACGGCAACTTGTTCATTGTTGATCGCGTTAAAGACATGATCATCCGTGGGGGTTACAACGTGTATCCGCGCGAAATCGAAGAAGTATTGATGTGTCATCCTGATGTCGAAATGGTCGCGGTTGTGGGTGAACATCATGATCGCCTAGGCGAGGAGATCCACGCTCATGTGGTGCTTCACGAACATACGCAATGTGATAGTGCAGCTCTGATTACATGGTGTCGTGAGCAATTGGCCGATTACAAATATCCGCGTAAGGTCTTCATTCGCAAAGCCTTACCCATGACAGCAACCGGCAAAATATTGAAGCGCGAATTACACCCACTAGAAATAGCGGAGATGACTAATGGATAGTTATGATTTTATTGTTGTTGGCGGTGGTTCAGCGGGGTGTGTCATGGCTTCTCGGTTGTCGGAAGATCCTAATGTCACTGTTTGCTTGTTAGAAGCGGGCGGTAAAGACACGAGCCCATTCATTCATACACCGGTTGGCGTGGTGGCTATGATGCCAACCAAACTCAATAATTGGGCTTTCGAAACCGTTGAACAGCCGGGTTTGAATGGCCGTAAAGGTTACCAACCGAGAGGTAAGACATTGGGTGGTTCTAGCTCTATCAATGCCATGATGTACGCTCGTGGGCACCGTTCCGACTACGATACATGGGCAAGCTTTGGTAATGCGGGATGGAGCTATGATTCATGTCTGCCTTACTTCAAGAAAGCCGAAAACAACGAAGTTCATCAAGATGAGTTTCATGGTCAAGGTGGTCCTCTTAATGTGGCAAACCTTAGATCGCCAAGCCCTATGCTGGAACGTTATTTAACGGCGTGTGAGTCTATAGGTGTGCCTCGTAACGAGGACATTAACGGTGCGGCTCAGTTTGGGGCGATGCCGACCCAGGTCACTCAGCTGAATGGTGAACGATGCAGCGCTGCCAAGGCTTACTTAACGCCAAACCTTTCACGATCGAATCTCACGGTCGTTACTAAAGCCACCACGCATAAGGTCTTGTTTGAAGGTAAGAAAGCGGTTGGCGTTGAATATGGTTCGGACGGACAGCGTTATCAGATCAGATCCAACAAAGAGGTGATTCTATCTGCTGGTGCATTTGGTTCTCCCCAGTTGTTATTACTGTCTGGTGTCGGTGCTAAAGACGATTTGGAGGCGCATGACATCGAACAGGTTCATGAGTTGCCTGGAGTGGGCAAGAACCTGCAAGACCATATCGACTTAGTGCATTCGTACAAATGCAGCGAAAAGCGCGAAACCTTCGGCATCTCGCTGCAAATGGCCTCTGAAATGACCAAAGCTCTGCCGCTATGGCACAAAGAACGCCGTGGCAAGATGAGCAGTAATTTTGCAGAGGGGATTGGTTTTCTTTGTTCCGAAGATCATATCGCCGTGCCGGATTTAGAGTTTGTATTTGTGGTCGCTGTTGTCGATGACCATGCAAGAAAAATCCATACCAGTCATGGTTTTACCTCTCATGTCACCTTGTTGCGTCCGAAAAGCAACGGCAGCGTAACGCTCAATAGCAATGATCCATATGATCCTCCCAAGATCGATCCTGCGTTTTTCAGTCATCCTGAAGATATGGAGATTATGATTAAGGGCTGGAAGAAGCAGTATCAAATGTTAGAGAGTTCGGCGTTTGATGACATCCGTGGCAATGCTTTCTACCCAGTGGACGCCAGTGATGACAAGGCTATCGAGCAAGATATTCGCAATCGTGCAGACACTCAGTATCACCCGGTCGGGACCTGTAAAATGGGCCCTAACAGTGATTTATTAGCCGTGGTAGATAACGATCTTAAAGTTTATGGATTGGATAACTTGAGAGTCATTGATGCTTCTGTGATGCCGACATTGATTGGGGCAAACACCAACGCGCCAACCATTATGATTGCTGAAAAAGTCGCAGATCAAATCAAAGAGGAATACGGGTTAGGTAAGCAAGCACCTAGTATTCAAGCGAAAGGCGAAGCTGTGGTTTAATTCAAGAAGTTAAGTGATAACCATAAATAAAACAGTAGGTTAGATAGTCTTGATTTGATAAGACTCTCTAACCTATTTTTGTGTGCTTACTTAGAATAAAGCCAAAGCCAAAGCCAAAGCCAATTAAATCGCTTAATCAATCGCTTAATCAATCGCTTAATCAATAGCTTAAATAATAGTGTTACTTGGTTAGAGCTTGATTAAGCCATTGATCAAATTGACCTTTTGGTAACGCACCGTTAATCGTATCGACACGTTTGCCATCTTTAAACACCATCACCGTGGGAATACTTCTGATTTGGTACATCGCGGCAAGCTGTTGCTGAGCTTCAGTATCAATCTTAACGAATCGAACATCTCCCGAACGCTCTTTAGCAACGTCACTGAACACTGGCGCAAAACCCACACATGGGTTGCACCATGTCGCCCAGAAATCGACAACCACAGGCTGTGAACTGTTCAAGATAGATTGGAAATTAAGTGACGTTCCCTCGATGGGAGCGCCATCGAGCAATGCTGTTTTGCATTTACCACAAGTTGGGCTTTCTGAAATTCTTTCTGAAGGAACTCGGTTTACGCCATTACAAGAAGGGCATCGTGTGTTGAATGTAGACATAACTTTCTCTTTTTATTGTAACTCCGTTGCTAACGCGATTTACGAATCACGCACGGAGCGCTTATACTGTTTAAAACTAGAATACGATACTTAAATAAAAACAAACAATAAACAGGTAAATGATGACAAAATTTTACGCCGAAATTACTGGCTGGGGAAAGTGTCTACCACCAGCCGTGCTGTCCAATGATGATCTAAGCACTTTCATTGATACGTCTGACGAGTGGATTCGAACTCGAACTGGTATCGAAAACCGTCGTATCAGTCATGTAAATACCTCTGAGCTAGCGACTGTTGCAGCGAAACATGCCATGGCGTGTGCTGGCCTAACAGCCGAAGATATCGATCTCGTGATCATCGCGACGTGCAGCCCAGACTCCCTTATTCCAAATACCGCATCTAAGGTTCAACAGAACTTAGGCATTAAGAGTGCAGCGGCTTTCGACCTTAACGCAGCGTGTACAGGCTTCATCTACGGCGTTGAAACGGCAACTCGACTGATTCAGGCGGGTAACTATCGTAATGCCATCGTTGTGGGTGCTGAACGTCTGTCATTCTTCATTGATTGGACCAAGCGTGATACCGCGGTTCTTTTCGGTGATGGAGCCGGCGCTGTGGTTCTATCGCGTACTGAAGAACAAGTCGGCTTACAAGAAGCTCAAATCGGTTGTGACGCCGAAGGCCGCGATATTCTAGCGGTACCAAAATTCGGTACTTCTATGGACCGCTTTGCGGCTGACAACGGTTACTGGGACTTCGATTTCGTTGGTAAAGAGATCTTCAAACGTGCAGTGAAAGGCATGGGCGCAGCGGCACACACAGTATTGAGTCGCACAGGTATCTCAACCGACAATATCGACGTTGTGATTCCGCACCAAGCAAACATCCGAATCATCCAAACTCTGTGTGATATGGCGGGTATTGATCGCGAGAAAGCGTTTGTTAACATCCAAAACTACGGCAACACATCGGCCGCTACTGTGCCAATTGCATTATGTGAGTCGCTAGAGCAAGGTTTCGTTAAGCCTAACGACAACATTCTTGTTGCAGCATTTGGCGCTGGTTTAACTTGGGGTGCTGGCCATATTAAATGGGGCAGCCGCGTTGAACCGCTAGGTCAATCGGATGCTAAACTTCCTGAAGCCGATAAGTCTGCTTTAGAGCTTCTAGAAAGAGCCATTTTACACTGTAAAACGCACCCAAACTCAGCGACTGAATAACGCTAATTATGGGTAAAGTGTTTTGAGTAAAGTGCGCCTTATGAAGAAAGCCGACCTCGATGGGGCGGCTTTGGTTCATCAAGCAGCCTTTGTTCGACAGCAATATTCGCGAGAGTGGTTACAATGTAACTTAATCGCTTCACCACGCTTTCTTAACTTTGTTGCTGAAAGCGAAGGTGAAATTGTTGGCTACATTATTTGGGTTCAGAAAAGTGGCTTTAGACCGGAAGCTGTTTTAGAACTAGAACAACTTGCCGTATTGCCAAGCGCTCAAGGTCAAGGATTGGGTAGAAAGCTGATTCTTGACTCTCTGCCGCAAGTGAAGCAGCAGCTAGCGCAGCAAGGTTCGGCACTAAAGCATGTTCTGGTTACCACTAGAGCGGATAACTTTGCACAAAAACTGTATCAGTCGACATTAGGCGCTGAAGTCGAAACCACGATTTCAAACCTGTATTCTGCTGATGAAGTGCTTATGATAGCTCGCAATGTAGGTGAGCGAATCTGATCGCTGAGTTCTTAGAACCCATTATAATCAGTGATATAAATCGATTAACGTTTAATTAGGGGCTTCTATCGCCCCTTTTGTTATTTCTTAGGAAGTGTTTTGAAGAAAGTTTTAGCAATTGGCTACGTTTGGCCAGAACCGAATTCATCGGCGGCTGGCAGCCACATGATGTCTCTTTTACGTCTATTTAAGAGGCAAGGTTGGTCAGTTGAATTTGCAACGCCAGCTCAAGAAACTGAGCACATGATTGATCTTTCTGAAGAGGGCATCACGAGCCAATCTATACAGTTGAATTGCGACAGCTTTGACCAGTACATAGAAGAGCTGCAACCCGATATCGTGATGTTCGACCGTTTTATGATGGAAGAGCAATTTGGCTGGCGTGTGGAGAAGGTATGTCCGAATGCATTTAAGTTATTGGATACCGAAGACTTGCAGTTTCTACGTAATGCACGCCACGAAGCCGTTAAGAAAGAGACTGAACTGACCAAAGCTCATTTATACAGTGACTTGGCGAAACGTGAAATTGCTGCGATTTTACGCTGTGATCTTTCATTGATCATTTCAAGCTATGAGATGGAGCTGCTTCAATCTGAATTCAATGTCGATCCTAAACTGCTTCATCACTTGCCGTTCATGGTTGATCTCAATACTCTACCTGAAAGCACAAAAAGCTTTGAAGAACGTAAGCATTTCATGACGATAGGTAACTTTAGACACGCACCGAACTGGGATGCAGTGCTTCAGTTACAGAAGATTTGGCCGAAGATCCGCAAGCAGCTGCCTGACACTGAACTTCATATTTATGGATCGTATCCGCCACCAAAAGCGACTGCATTACACAACCCTAAAACCGGTTTCCATATCAAAGGTTGGGCAAAAGACGCTCAAGAAGTGATGGAGCAAGCTCGTGTGTGTGTTGCACCACTGCGATTTGGTGCGGGCATTAAAGGTAAATTGCTTGATGCGATGAAGCTACAAACTCCGAATGTGACGAGCGAAATTGGTAGTGAAGGCATGTTACCGCAAGGTGAATTGCAATGGCCTGGCGCAGTTGCAGACGATATCGACGAGTTTGTTGAAGCTGCAGTTGCCCTCTATAAAGATGAAGAGAAGTGGCTGAAGGCACAAAGCCAATGTCATTCAACCCTTGAAGCACACTACGAGCAAAATCAACTCGGCGACACATTGATTGAGCGATTAACTGCGTTAGAGTCTGATCTTGAATCTCATCGACTGGATAACTTCTTTGGTTCGATGCTCAAGCACCACAGCATGGCGAGTACCAAGTACATGTCGCAGTGGATAGCTGAAAAGAACAAGACTAAGTAACTGACACAATAAACCGAATCAAATCATAAGCCCTTAGGTTAACGCCTAGGGGCTTTTTTCATGGGGGACGCTTCTAAATTCCAAACTTACAAATCGAAACATAACGCCATTACATTAGCATTGACTAATTTATATTTATTAGTAAACTCTAATTTAAGTTTATTAGTAAGACCTAATTTAAAGTGCGACGAGTTAAATTTAAGTTTGTGGATGGGAGAGGTCAGTGATGAGTTTAATACCTTGGGATGCATTTTTCGGTGGCATGCTACTAGGCGCGTCGGCAATTATTCTGATGTTGGGGATCGGACGAGTAGCAGGAATAAGCGGAATCGTTAGCCGCTTATTGCCGTCTAGAAACAACAAAAGATCAGAATCAGGATCTGAATCCAGCTCGGATACCAACACAGAGAAAACCGAAAAACATTGGCGACTTGCTTTTGTTGTCGGAATGGTCGCGAGCGGTTGGTTATTGATTCCAACGGGCTACCAACTTCCGCAATTAGAAGAGATCAACTTCGCAGTGGTTATCATAGCCGGACTATTGGTGGGCTTCGGTACCAAGATGGCGAACGGTTGTACTAGCGGTCATGGCATTGTCGGAATGGCTCGTTTATCTAAACGTTCAATTGTCGCGACCTGTGTATTTATGGGTGTCGCGATGGCAACAGTGCTGGTTAAAAACCTGATTGGCTTGGGGGCATAATGAAAAACTCTTCATTGACTATCGTTATTGGCTTGCTCGCAGGTATTCTGTTTGGCTCTGGCATGATCATTTCAGGCATGGTTGATCCTAACAAGGTACTCGGCTTCTTAGACATTACCGGTAACTGGGATATCAGCTTGGCATTCGTGATGGGTGGCGCGCTATTGGTCTTCACTCCGTTTTATCATCTGGTCATTAAAAAGCGCGCTCAAGCCGTCAATGGCGAACCTTTAGATAGCCGTAACAATCCGTTGATAGACAGAAAGCTGATTCTTGGCTCTACAGCGTTTGGCTTAGGTTGGGGGATTGCAGGTTTTTGCCCGGGGCCTGCAGTAACCAGCCTTAGTGGCGGTAACCCTACTGTATGGCTTTTCGTCTTAAGTATGCTGGTGGGGATGTGGCTGGCGGGTCGAACCAATAAGAGCTGCTAACAGTGCGCCTACCATTTATTGCATGGCTGAGAGGATTCGCTCTTATCTGACCAAACAGAGAGGCTGACCCGCTTTCAGTAAAAGCCAGTCAGCTTCTTTCTATATCTACTGTTTTCTATTATTTGCACTTATCTACAATCTGCAGTTATCTATAACTTACTATTTGATCGTTGTTGAAACTGGGCAGTGATCACTGAGTTTGTAGTCCAGAACATCTTGCGTTTCAAATACCTTTTGTTTCGCAGGAGAGGCATCCAAGGACTTGCTCACCACAATATGGTCTATTACAGAACGGAACTGGTGCGTGCGATGGTTATTGCGGTTTGAGCGCACCTTACAATCTGCTCGAGTTTTTCTTGTTGCCAACTGAGCATCGGTATTTTGCGCCATATCTTTCCACATCCAATCTCGTTAGTAGGAGAGGTTATGGTTAAAGTCGCCCAGAATCGCGTAGTCTTCGCCTTTACGTTCTCTTTGCTGTATCCATTTATTCAGTTGTTGAGCTTGGTCTTTGAGCCTTGAACAGTCACGGTTCGACTTGTAAGCGCCGCTGCATCCGGCCTTTAAGTGCACTGACAACATGTGAATTGGATTTGAATCCGTTTCCACAACCATATAACTGGCAAATCTGAGCTTGCCGTTAGCACTCGTTTCCAGAGGAAAGTCAGCGTAGTCAGTGAGAGCGATTCCTTTACGAACCGCGAAGCCCGTATATTGGTTCACTTCTTTGAATTGTCGGTTACTGTTTTTGGGCAATGAACGATCAGACATCAAGATTTTGTATTGATCGCCAGCGATGCGTTGAATGGCATTGACGTCATCGACTTCTTGAAAAGCGACCACATCCGCATTTAAGGATTGAAAGTATTCTTCAAGTTTGTCGAAATCAGCTTGATCACGTTGGGCAGAAAACTTATTCACAGCCTCGTTGGTTGATAACCATTCGATATTCCAACTGGATATGGTCAAAGGTTCAGCAAATGTCTGGCTACTGAGCAAGCAAGCTAACATTATCCACTTTTGAAGTCGTATCATCCCAAATATCCCTAATTTTGGTGTCCAATATAGTTGAGCCGTTATCCTACAACACTTACCAAAAATTCAACTCTTTTTAGCAGTTTTTTTATTGTTACATTGTTTCTTTTCGACTTGAGAACTCACGTAATAATATTGGATTTATCTTGTTCAGCGTGCGCGTTTTATTGATCCAAATCAATACTCAAAGTTGGTGGTTCTCGTTAAATACGCCACAATATCTAGTGTTAGTTAAACGATAAATCGCTCTATATAGTGTGTTTGTGGATAAGTCTGTGAATACCTCAAGAGTAAGGAGAAGTGGTGAAATCAATCGTAATCAAGCGTGATGGCTCAAGAGCTCCATTCAGTAGAGATCGTATCCAAGCTGCAGTGGAAGCAGCATCAGACAAAGCCGATAAGGAAATTGCTATTTATGCTCTGAATGTGGCATTAGCAGTTGAGTTGAAGCTCGAAGACTACGATGAAGTTCATATTTCTGAAATTCAGACTTTGGTCGAGAACGAGCTAATGCAGGGACCGTATAAGTCTCTGGCTCGTGCCTACATTGAATATCGTCATGACCGTGACATCGCACGTGAAAAGCAAAGTGCTTTAACTCGTGAGATCGAAGGTTTGATCGAAGAAAGCAATGTTGATCTGATCAATGAGAACGCCAACAAAGACGGTAAAGTTATCCCAACTCAGCGTGACTTGCTGGCGGGTATCGTGGCTAAACACTATGCAAAAACTCACATTTTGCCGCGTGACATCGTACAAGCTCACGAGTGTGGTGACATTCATTACCACGATCTAGACTACGCACCGTTCTTCCCAATGTTTAACTGTATGCTTATCGACTTGAAAGGCATGTTAACGCATGGCTTCAAGATGGGTAACGCGGAGATCGACACGCCTAAGTCTATTTCTACAGCAACAGCAGTAACAGCACAGATCATCGCGCAAGTCGCGAGCCACATCTATGGCGGTACTACGATTAACCGTATCGATGAGGTTCTAGAGCCTTACGTAATGACGAGCTACGAGAAGCATTTATCACTAGCGAAAGAGTGGGACATTCATAGCCCAGAAGCTTTTGCTATCTCTCGTACAGAGAAAGAGTGTTACGACGCGTTCCAATCTTTGGAATATGAAGTAAACACGCTGCACACAGCTAACGGGCAAACACCATTCGTGACGTTTGGTTTTGGTCTAGGCGAAAGCTGGGGTTCGAAACTTATCCAGCAATCTATCTTGAAAAACCGCATCGCAGGTTTGGGTAAGAACCGCAAAACAGCGGTATTCCCTAAACTGGTGTTTGCAATCAAAGATGGTTTGAACCACCAGAAGCAAGATCCAAACTACGACATCAAGCAATTGGCGCTTGAGTGTGCGTCTAAGCGTATGTACCCAGACATTCTTAACTACGACAAAGTAGTAGAAGTGACAGGGTCATTTAAAACGCCTATGGGTTGCCGTAGCTTCTTGAATACTTACGAAGAAAACGGTGAGTTGATTCACGAAGGCCGTAACAACTTAGGTGTTGTTAGCTTGAACTTGCCACGTATCGCGATTAACGCGAAGCAAGATATGGTTAAGTTTTACGAACTGCTTGATGAAAAATTGAAGCTGGCTCGTCGTGCTCTAGAAACTCGTATTTCTCGTCTAGAAAACGTGAAAGCGCGCGTTGCTCCAATCCTTTACATGGAAGGTGCTTGTGGCGTTCGATTGAAAGCGGACGACTCTATTGCTGATATCTTCAAGAACGGCCGTGCTTCTGTTTCTCTTGGCTACATTGGTATCCACGAAGCAATGACTGCGCTTTACGGCACAGATGTTCACCTGTATGACGACGGCGAAATGCGTGCTAAAGCGCTTGAGCTGGTGGAATACATGAAGCGTGAAGTGGAATCTTGGACCAAAGAAACAGGTTACGCATTCAGCTTATACGGCACACCAAGTGAAAACCTATGTAGCCGTTTCTGCAGCATTGATACGAAAGAGTTTGGTGTGATTGATGGCGTAACAGACCGTGGTTACTACACAAACAGCTTCCACTTAGATGTACAGAAGAAAGTGAACCCATACGACAAGATCGATTTCGAGATGCCTTATCCAGAAATCTCTAGCGGTGGTTTCATCTGTTACGGCGAATTCCCGAACATGCAGAAGAACATCGAAGCGCTAGAAAACGTATGGGACTACAGCTACACACGTGTTCCTTACTACGGCACCAACACGCCGATTGATGAGTGCTACGAATGTGGTTACAACGGTGAGTTCGACTGTACAAGTAAGGGCTTTACGTGTCCTAAGTGTGGCAACCATGACTCAACCAAAGTGTCGGTAACGCGCCGCGTTTGTGGTTACCTTGGTAGCCCAGATGCACGACCATTTAACTTCGGTAAACAAGAAGAAGTTAAACGCCGCGTAAAGCATCTTTAATCTAACGAAGGATCTTAGTTAAGATCTGCGATCTTTAGCGAGTTCACTTAGAAGAGCTACGTTTCAATAAATAAGATTGGTATCGGCGCTATGTCGATACCAATTCTTTCGTTTCAGTTGTTACAGCACTTCCTTCAAACTATTAAGCAATAACGAGTTTCAATACTGCCTTATGAATTACCATCAATATCACCCAATCGACGTTGTAAACGGCCCAGGAACACGCTGCACTTTGTTTGTGTCGGGTTGTGTGCACCAGTGTCGCGGGTGTTATAACCAGTCGACGCAACGATTGGACTCTGGGCATTTGTTTACTCAAGAGTTACAAGACCAAATTATCGCTGATCTCAATGATCCGCGAATCAAGCGTCGTGGCTTATCGCTTTCTGGTGGCGATCCTCTGCATCCTGCAAACGTGTCTGAAGTGCTTAAGCTTGTTCAGCGTGTAAAAGCAGAATGTGAAGGTAAAGATATTTGGATGTGGACTGGCTATGAGCTCGATGAGCTTGATGAAAAGCAGAAGCAAGTATTGGAATACGTTGATACCCTGATTGACGGTCGTTTCGAACAAGATAAAGCGGATCCAATGTTAGATTGGCGTGGTAGCTCAAACCAAATCATTCATCGGTTTACTGACTTATAGATTTACTGACTTATAGATTTGTTCTGATTCAGTATTCTCGTAAACAGAAACAGAAACAGAAAAAGGGCTTCATCATTAGCGCAATGCTACAAATCAGCCTTTGGGTGTGAGTTCTTTTGAATCTATCGCCCGCACGTCAGTGTCGGTTTGGCGTCTGTCTAAATAGGAATATGCTCAGGCTCGTCGATTAGATTATTTATCCATTTCTTAGATTGAATCCGTTGGCTCGTCAAAACTATTTTGGCTAGCTCTTCGAGTAACACAATCATCAAAACCCATTCTAACGGCCAACCCAACACTAGCGCAGTAAAGTAGGCAAGGGGAATACCAATCGCCCATTGGCCAAACAGGTCGATGAAGATGCTGTAGTTGATGTCTCCACCACTTTTCAGCACGCCGCCAATGCCAACCATATTGAAGACTCTCAGTATCATGCCGAGTGCCATGACTAAGGTAACGTTGACTGCCGTGTCTTTGAACTCTAAGTACGTAAGATCGATCATGTACACGATCGCGGGTTTAGCAAACCAACACATCAAGGCTAACAGAGCCGCAAGCCCACAGCTGACCAATACATATCCCCAAGCGGTATTCTCAACACGTTGATAGTTCTTTGCGCCGATCTCGTTGCCTAAAATGATCGAAGCAGCAACGGCAAAGCCCATGAACGCTGAGATCAAGATGCTTTCGACAGGCGATACCAGTGAAATGATCGCAAGCTCGCCAACACCCATCTGACCAACAATAACGTTATAAATCAGAATGCCACCCGCCCAAGCCGTGTCATGAATCAACATCGGAATCGCTATCTTGAAATACTTCTTTCTATGCTTAGGCAATATTGCATCGCGCCAATTGCTTAGTGTTGGGAATAGGTGGGCGTAGTGTTTCTTTGTCATAACAAGCAGGGCAATCGTTTGAAAGAATCGAGACACCGTAGTACCGATTGCCGCGCCAACCACACCTAGCTCTGGGAAGCCGAATAATCCGAAGATCAGAAATGCATTGAGAATCGCATTGATGATGATCGCCCAGATGCTGATCTTGGTAGGTAGTTTTGCTTCGCCGACCGATCGCAGTGCGCTTTCTAGTGGCACTACTATCGCGGTTCCAATAAGGCTGGCTCCTGTTATCCAAAGGTAATCCGTTGCCAATCGGACGTAATCAGGGTCTGAGGCCACCACAGACACGACTGAGTCAGGAGCCAATGTATAAATGAACACAAACGGGATGATGGCGACAATCGACAATGCCCATGATTGCGCTAATGTGCGTCTAATTCCGTTGAAATCACCTGCGCCAAAATATTGCGAAGCTAGCACGCTCACAGCTCCGCTAATCCCCGATACCATGATCAAGTTGAAGAAGAAGATGCGGTTGCCAACGCCAACAGCGGCGGTTGCAGAATCACCAAGCTGATTGACCATAAAAATATCGACCACGCCTAGCAATGAAAACAACATGGTTTGCAGCGAGACAGGTAAACCAATGTGTAATAGTTTTTGCCAAAACTCTTTGTCTAAATGACGATATGTCGAGAGCATCGCATTTCCCCTCTAGTGAATATGCGAGAAGTTTATCGGCATTTGTTTTAACTGTATTGTTCAGGCTCATCACAAACTTTTGCCAAACTATCTATTTTCCAAAGCTATCGAATTACTTACGTGGTGACTCAGTTGCAGGCAAATCCAATGAGCGAAAAGTGAAATGAATGACAAGCAAGAACGGTATGAGATTTCTGAAAACACGCATCAAGAGTTTGTCGACCAAAGCCATGTATTGGCATTCGAAGAACTAGGTATCGTTCAGTGTGGGACGGCGTCGTGTCGAGATTTCTTTTCAGTGCATAGGAGAAACCAACAAAAACACATGTTGCTGTATACCGTGAGAGGAAAGGGTTGGTTAGAAAGTGGGGCGTGTCGCTACATTCTAGAGCCAGGGTCGTGTATTACCGTGCCTGCGGGCATTGAGAATGGATTCGGGATTGAAGAAGAAACATGGCAAATTGCATGGATCTTTCTCTCGCCAGATAAAAAATGGGAGGGTGTCGTGAGTGATGAAGTTAACTACACGCTTTCGCCAGCAGCTGAGGTGGTGTCGTCCTGCATTCATACCTTGCTCAGAAGTATTGCCTTACCCATCGATTTAGGAGGAGCAATTGCTAATCATAGTGTGGCTCAAATAGAATACATGATTAATGCGCCGGTACCGCAGCAACAGTCACGCAATTTGATTCGTTTAAGACGAGTGTTCGATAACGTACAAAAGCAGCTCCACAAGGAATGGAACGTTCATGAGCTGGCAGGCTTATTCCCGTGTTCAGAGCCCCATTTCCATCGTTTGTGCCAACGTTATTATTCACATAGCCCTATGACTCATATCATGCGCATGAGGATGGAGTATGCAGCACGCTTGCTGAAGTCGAGTGATTGGTCGATTCAACATATTGGCGAGATAGTGGGTTATCCCAATGCCGCTAACTTTAGTACTCGGTTTAAGGCGTGGTCTGGAATGACACCGAGGCAATTCAAACACAACACTTAATTGAAGTCGTAACAAAAGACTTAACAATAAGCGCGTTTATTTTGTGATTGGTCATTAAATGCCCGAAATGTTCACTTTATCTTGGCTTAAAATGACCAATCTCTGATTACTTCTGGTAACTAAGCTCTTCTATTAAAAAATGTTTCTGATTTTAGTACGAAAATGTTAACGTGAAATTCAATACTTGAATTTCAAAGGGTTGTGACTTTCATGTTTTCACATCTACCAAAACCAACTTTAGATCCAATTTTATCTCTTTCTGTCGCTTACCGTGGCGATCCTCGTACTGACAAAGTCGATTTAGGCATTGGCGTTTACAAAAACGACCAAGGCGAAACACCGATCATGAAAGCCGTTTCTATGGCTCAAGACATTGTTGTCGATACTCAGAAAACCAAAGCTTACGTTGGCCTAGCAGGCTGTGAAGAGTTTAACCAGAGCATGGTTGATCTGCTGCTTAAAGGGACTTCAGCAATGGATCGCGTTGCTGCGATTCAAACACCAGGTGCAAGTGGTGCACTTCGTATGTTGGGCGACTTAATGAAAGTCTCTCAACCAGACACCACCGTTTGGATTTCAAACCCAAGCTACGTTAACCACAAACCAGTGATGGAAGCGGCAGGCTTAAAAGTTCGATACTACAATTACTTCAGTCCTGAAACGAAGCAAGTTGATACTGCAAGAATGTTGGATGACCTTTCAAAAGCGGGTCCATCAGACGTGGTACTACTGCACGGTTGCTGTCATAACCCAACGGGTGCGGATATCAACTTTGAAGCGTGGCAGGAAATCACCAAACTATCTCAGAAGAATGGTTTCTTACCGTTCGTTGATATTGCCTACCAAGGCTTTGGCGATGGCCTAGAAGAAGACGCGAAAGGTCTTCAACATATGGCTAACAACGTAGAAGAGATGCTGATTACTACGTCTTGCTCGAAGAACTTCGGTTTGTACCGTGAAAGAACGGGTGCAGCGATTGTGATTGGTAAGAACAGCGAACACGTTGGTAACGCGAAAGGTAAGCTTCTAACGCTTGCTCGTTCAACTTACACGATGCCGCCTGATCACGGTGCCGCTTTGGTTAAAACAATTCTTCAGAATCAAGAGCTAACATCGATTTGGAAGCAAGAATTGAGTGAAATGCAGCAACGTTTGTTAAATCTGCGCCAAAGTTTATGTGATGAATTGCGAAATACTTACAACACGTCACACTTTGACTTCATTGAAAGCCATAAAGGTATGTTTAGTGTACTAGGCTTTAAAGAAACTCAAATGAATCAATTACGTGAAGAATATGGAGTCTATGGTGTTGGTGACGGACGCATCAATATCGCAGGCCTTTCTGAATCCCATATTCCTTATGTAGCTAAAGCGATAGCTAACGTTTCGAAATAAAAGGTGACTGAATGTATAATTGGAAAGCGATTGTAGTTTTAATGCTAAGTGGTGGCCTGTTTGCTTGTTCGACGACGACTCAAGTTCCTGTTGAGCCAGAGCAAAAGCCTCAAGTAGAACAACCTGTTGTGGATGACTCTTCAAAGACTGACGCAACTGAAGGCGAGAAAGTAACGGAACCTACAGAGAAGCCTGAAGAAGTAAAACCCACTGAGCCAGAAGTTAAACCTGAGCCAGTTGAAAAGCCACCAGCAAAACCGTTAAAAACGGATGATGGAAAACTGATTCTTGGTGAAGAAGAGTGGGTGTTTGTTCCTGGTTTGAAAGAAGCATTTAAAGCTCGAATTGATACAGGCGCAACAACATCTTCGATCAGTGCTGTAGATATCGTTGATTTTGAGCGTGACGGAAAAGACTGGGTTAAGTTTAAAATTGAACATGACGGTATCACAACCAAAGAGATCAGTTTACCGGTAGAGCGTTGGGTTAAGATCAAGCAGTCGAGTGCGGAAGGCACACAACGACGCGCTGTTGTTGTCGCTTCAATTCAAATCGGCGAGCTGAAAGACAAAACTGAATTTACGTTAGCAGACCGAACGCATCTTTCTTTCCCTATTCTATTGGGTAGAAGTTTCTTTAGAGATGTTGCGGTAGTGGATGTAAGCCAAAAGTACGTTCAAAAGAAAATCACTAAATAACGGTACATCTCTTCCTCAAGCCTTTTAGTCTTGAAGATAGATAACTTTAAAAGCGATCAGATTAGAACATTTTTAGTATCGATAAATAGAATCCCCGTCAGTTCAACTGGTGGGGATTTTTCTATTTACACGTTAATAACGTATGAAAAGCATCTAAATGGTCTATGTTTACGATTCGTTTACGGTTTGGCCTCGACAACGTGATCGAGATCTCTATATAATCCGCGCTTCGATTTTTGTTTAATCCATACTTTCGTACTTCTTATTTAGGTTCTTGAAATAGCCTAATAATTATCTGTCAGTACACGCTTAGGAATTAGTTCTTTGATATCTACCGCGAACATCACAATGCAATTTGGCGCAGAGCCGCTGTTTGAAAACATCTCTGCTAAATTTGGTAACGGCAACCGCTATGGTTTGATCGGCGCCAATGGTTGCGGCAAGTCAACGTTCATGAAAATCCTAAGTGGTGCATTAACGCCAAGCTCGGGTAACGTTTCTATCACTCCTGGAGAAAAACTGGGTGTGCTAAGCCAAGATCAGTTCGCTTTTGAACAATACAGCGTTATCGACGTTGTGATCATGGGTGACAGAAAACTGTGGGAAGTAAAACAAGAACGTGACCGTATTTATTCTTTGCCAGAAATGAGCGAAGACGATGGTATGAAAGTCGCTGAACTTGAAAGTGAATTCGCTGAAATGGATGGCTACACAGCTGAAAGCCGTGCAGGTGATATCCTAATTCAAGCGGGTATCGAAGAAGAGTTCCATTTCGGCCTAATGCAGCAAGTTGCTCCAGGTTGGAAACTGCGTGTGCTTCTGGCGCAAGCTCTATTTGCAAACCCAGATATCCTGCTTCTTGATGAACCAACCAACAACTTGGACATTCACACGATTAACTGGCTTGCTGAAGAGCTAAACCAGCGTAAATGTACAATGATCATCATTTCGCACGATAGACACTTCCTGAACTCTGTATGTACGCATATGGCAGATATCGACTACGGCGAACTTCGTGTTTACCCAGGTAACTACGAGTACTTCCTAGAAGCGTCTGGTTTGATTCGTGACCAACTTCTAGCAAACAACGCTAAGAAAGCGGCTGAAATTAGCGAACTTCAAGATTTCGTTAACCGTTTTGGTGCAAACGCATCTAAAGCGAAGCAAGCAAGTTCACGTGCTAAGAAAATGGACAAAATCACGCTTGATGAAGTGAAATCATCGAGCCGTATGAGCCCATCAATTGATTTTGGTGAAGGCAAGAAGTTGCACCGTCAAGCGCTTGAACTTAAAGAGCTTAGTCACGGCTTCGATGGCGAAACGCTGTTTGCTGGTGGTAACTTGCTGCTTGAAGCGGGCACACGTCTTGCTGTTATCGGTGAGAACGGTGTGGGTAAAACCACGCTGCTACGTTGCCTAGTTCAAGAATTAGAGCAAAACGAAGGTATCGTTAAATGGTCTGAAAACGCATCGGTAGGCTACTGCCCACAAGATAGCACGACTGACTTTGACAACGACCTGAGTATCTTCGATTGGATCTCTCAATGGCGCACAGTGAAGCACGATGACCTTATGGTACGTGGCATCCTAGGTCGTCTATTGTTTACTGCTGATGACGCGAACAAGAAAGCGCGTAACTGTTCAGGTGGTGAGAAGAACCGTCTGTTATTCGGCAAGCTAATGATGCAAGACATCAACGTGCTTGTAATGGACGAACCAACGAACCACATGGACATGGAAGCAATTCAAGCGCTTAACGATGCGTTGAAGGTTTACACTGGCACACTTATCTTCGTAAGCCATGACCGTGAGTTCGTTTCTTCTTTGGCGACACACGTTATTGATGTGAAAGACAAGCAACTGGTTAGTTTCCAAGGTACTTATGAAGAGTACTTAGATCATCAGAAAAAGATGCTGATGGTTAATTTATAAAGTAAGTCGCTGGCTTAGGGCGTGAACGACTAAAAGCCAGCGAAACTAACAAACAAAAAAGCCCCGAACATTAATGTGTTCGGGGCTTTTCTATGTAATTTGTACAGCTATTTATTTATTACTTAGTGACGAAACCTTAGCTTATCAATAAAACCTAGGCAGCTAATTCAGTTTAGAAGCCGAATCGAGCAGACATTAAGATTTGGTGACCATAAGTACCGTTGTTTCGCATATCAAGGCCAACAGACAGTTGATCCGTTGAGTGGAAGCGAGCGCCGATACCAACTACTGAGTGAGAGTCGTCGTTGTCGATCAGTTGACCAAGGCGTGCGTTAACTTCAACGTTTGCCATTAACCACGCTCTCAAACCGATGTTGACTTCAGTTTTGATGTGGTTGTCGTCATTACGTTCAATGTTGTGTAGTAGCATTTGACCCGTAACGTCAGCAAATTGACTAATTGGGCCGTTAAATCCCATACCTACAGCCGCATCCCAATCACTTTCAAATTCAGAATCGATACGTGCAACGAAGTGTGAGTTCTGAGTGAACATTGTTGTGACTTCACCACCGAAAGTACTTGGGCTAGTCCCCATGCGTAGCTCGAATGTGTTGTAGTTAAAGTTGTTTGCAGACGCAGAGAATGAACACAGTGCAGCTAGTCCTAAAAGGACAGTCTTATTCGTGCAACCTAGCATGGTGACTCCATATAAATTGTATTTTTCGGCAGTATAATACAAAAAAGCCTGCAATATGCAGGCCAATTATTTGAAGTCAGTATGTTTTGTATATATCGCTTATAGAACTTGGATATGATCCACTTCGATTTCCGGTGTCTTGCCGCCTTCGTATTCGCCGAAGATACGTACTTTAGTATCAGCAGTTAGCGGTTGTGCTAGGCGGATATCATCATCCAATTCGATTTGAATTTCACTCTGTCCATCAGAGAAGACAAATGTATCATTCTTTAGCTGACGAACAATCTTGCCATCTACAATCGCTTCTTGCTCTGCGAACATGCTTGTGTCTGCAAGTAGTGTCGCAACAGAAACGGTTTCAATCGGCCCTGTGTAAGCGATAGCGCTCTCGTGCTTGCTGTTGTTGCTATTGCTATTGCTGCTGTGGTGGTCACTAGCCATTGCGAAAGTAGGGGCAAGGATAATAGTAGATGCGATAGCTAATACAGTTGTTTTCATGGTGAATCCCTTAATGTTGTTTTCAGTAGAAACGTTTTTCTTAATTTGAAACGTTTCTTTTCGTTAGTACGTTTTATTTGCTGATGCGCTGCTTATCGTTCATAAGCTTCGTTTCGATGGAGCTATTAAACAACACTGGGGTTGAATCCAGAGTGAGTAACACATTCATTTTCCATTCATTTTATTGAGCATCTACTCGGCAATGACGTTAAGATGGAGGCAGAGAAATATTGCCTACAGCTATAAATTGAAAATTAAGAAATTAAGAAATTAAGGATTTAAGTACAGATGCGATCACCGTTAAACGCCCTTATGGTTCAAGGGACAACGTCAGATGCCGGAAAAAGTGTTTTGGTGGCAGGTTTATGCCGTGTTTTGGCAAGGAAAGGAATCAAAGTGGCACCTTTTAAGCCACAAAACATGGCGTTAAACAGTGCGGTGACAAAAGATGGCGGCGAAATTGGCCGCGCTCAAGCCGTTCAGGCGCAAGCTTGTAACATTGAACCTACTGTTCACATGAATCCGGTATTGCTAAAACCCAATTCAGATACTGGCGCACAAGTTATTCTGCAAGGCCGAGCGATCAGTAATATGGAAGCTACGGGCTATCATGATTACAAGAAAGTGGCGATGGATACGGTTATTGATTCGTTTGACCGACTTTCTGAAGAATACGAAAGCGTGATGATTGAAGGTGCGGGTAGCCCAGCCGAAATCAATCTTCGCGAAAATGATATCGCTAACATGGGATTTGCTGAGAAAGCGGACATCCCGGTGATCATTGTTGCCGATATTGACCGTGGTGGCGTTTTTGCGCACCTCTACGGCACATTAGAGTTGTTATCTGAATCTGAACAAGCTCGCGTAAAAGGCTTTGTGATAAACCGCTTTAGAGGCGATATCGCGTTACTTCAATCTGGACTTGATTGGTTAGAAGAGAAAACCGGCAAGCCTGTGATTGGTGTATTGCCATATCTGCATGGTTTTAACCTAGAAGCGGAAGATGCCATTACCTCAGCCCAAGAGTCTGACGGAGAAGCTAAACTTAAAGTCGTGGTGCCAGTGCTAACCCGAATCAGCAACCATACGGACTTCGACGCGTTAAGACTTAATCCTTCCATTGATTTACGTTATGTCGGTAAAGGTGAACGTGTAAACAATGCAGATTTGATTATCTTGCCGGGTACAAAATCGGTAAGAGCAGATTTGGATTACCTAAAACAACAAGGCTGGGATGAAGATATTCAGCGTCATTTACGCTTGGGCGGCAAAGTGATGGGTATTTGTGGGGGTTACCAGATGCTAGGAAATATCATCCACGATCCAGATGGCGTTGAAGGTGAGCCAGGAAGCAGCGAAGGGTTAGGATATCTGGATACTGAAACGACGCTAACACAACAGAAAACCTTAACAAACGTGCGCGGCACCATGACACTTGATGGTAAAACAGCACAAGTAAAAGGGTATGAGATCCACGTAGGTAGGACTGATGTCAAAGAAATAGCATTACCGGTTCAGTTAGAATCAGGCAGCCTTGATGGCGCTGTGAATCAAGATAACTCGATTTTTGGTACTTACCTGCATGGCGTATTCGATAACAGCGATGCGTTGTCGCTTATTTGCGAATGGGCAGGAGCCAACGATGTAACAGCGATTGACCATGAACAGCTTAAAGAGCTGGGTATCAATCGAATCGCTGATGCCATCGAAGAGCATTTAAACCTTGACTTGCTTTGGCCTGAATTAACCATTTAGGTCTGAATTTAAAAGCTTTAGCCTGAACTCAAAAGCTCATGTCTGACTTAATAGCTTCAGTCAGAGTTAAAAGCCTTAGCTTGCGTTAATAGCTTTAGCCTACGTTAAACCGTTGAGTCTGACTTAAAAACGAGCTCAAGAACTGAAACGAACAATAGATAAGTGATCACAATGAAAAAGCGAGTCATCCTTTTAACCATCGCCTTAACTTCGGCATTGAGTTCTAGTCATCTTTTGGCTGCGGAAAAGCTACGAGTCTACGCTGCATCGTCGATGACGAATGCGGTTAACTTGTTGGTCGAAGAGTTTGAGAAAGATCATTCTGTCGATGTTATTCCAGTCTATGCGAGCACGTCATCTTTGGTACGCCAAATCGAAAGAGGCGCGCCAGCAGACATCTTTATCTCGGCAAACGAAAAATGGATGACGCATTTAGTCGATCGTCAATTGGTTTCTAGTGACAATGTCACAAACTTGTGCGAAAACGAACTGGTGCTGATTTCCCCGAAAGAGTCGCCAATATCTTTAGATCTCTCAAACGGTGACCAATGGGCTAAACTACTAACGAATGAAAGACTTGCGGTTGGCAACACCATGTCGGTTCCTGCGGGTATCTATGCGAAAGAAGCGCTAGAAACGTTAGGTGTCTGGGACGATGTGAAGACTCGATTGGCACCAAGTAACAATGTTCGTATGGCACTGGCTTTGGTAGAGCGTAGTGAAGCTAAGCTTGGCATTGTCTACAAAACAGATGCGTTGCTTTCTAAAGAAGTGAACCTCGTGTCGACGTTCCCATCAAATTTACATACGCCAATACGTTACCCTGTAGCGAAATTGAGCGATAAAGTCGTCGCAGAAGAGTTTTATACTTTCCTAAATAGCGAAAAAGCGAAGGACACCTTGAACAGTTTTGGATTTGAAGTGCGTTAAATGATGTATTTATCGGAATACGAATACCAAGCCTTAATGCTGAGCTTGAAAGTCGCTGGGTTTGCCATCTTGTGGCTTATTCCTATCGGCATCGGCTTGGCATGGTTGCTTGCTAAGAAACAATTTGTGGGCAAAAGCATTGTAGAAAGTATTGTCCATTTGCCTTTGGTGCTTCCACCTGTGGTCATCGGTTACTTGTTGCTAGTGATGATGGGCAGACAAGGCGTTATTGGCTCTTGGCTTAATGACGTGTTTGGTATCGTATTCAGTTTTAGCTGGAAGGGCGCGGCACTCGCGTGTGTTGTTGTCGCGCTGCCATTGATGGTTCGATCTATTCGTCTGAGCCTAGAAACCGTAGACAGTAAACTGGAAGAGGCTGCAGCCACATTGGGCGCTTCACCTCTTCGTGTGTTTTTCACCATCACTTTACCCTTGATGATCCCTGGGATCATTACCGGCACAATGCTTTCATTCGCAAGAAGCCTAGGTGAGTTTGGTGCGACCATCAGCTTCGTTTCAAATATTCCCGGTGAAACTCAAACCATTCCATTGGCCATGTATACCTTTATCGAAACCCCTGGCGCGGAGATGGAAGCGGCGCGTTTGTGTGTCATTTCAATTGTGATAGCGCTTGGTTCATTAATGCTATCTGAGTGGCTCAACAAAAAGTCAGCAAAACGCTTGGGAGGAAATGCATGAGTGCTTTGATCCTTCAATATCAGCAGCAGCTTGGTGAAACCTTTTTCGATATCGACTTAGAACTCCCTAGCAGCGGAATTACAGCGATTTTTGGTCGTTCTGGTGCGGGGAAAACCTCCCTCATCAATGCGATTAGTGGCCTTAAACAGCCAGACAAAGGCTTGATCAGCGTATCTGGAACCACTCTGTTTGATAGTCGTAATGGCATTAATTTGCCAACCCACAAACGCAACGTTGGTTATGTGTTCCAAGAATCGCGATTGTTCCCGCACATGAAAGTCGCGGCGAATCTTAAGTACGGCATGAAAGGTGCTGACAAAGCGCACTTTGAGCAAATAGTCTCGCTGTTGTCTTTGGACTCATTGCTTGATCGCTATCCAGCTCGCCTGTCTGGCGGTGAGAAGCAACGTGTGGCAATTGGACGTGCTTTGTTGTCTAAGCCGAGTATTTTGTTGATGGATGAGCCATTGGCCTCTCTCGACTTACCTCGTAAGCGTGAAGTGATGCCGTTTCTGGAAAACCTCTCTGAAACAGTGAATATTCCAATCATCTACGTGACGCACAGCCTTAATGAGATCCTACGCTTGGCGAATCACCTTGTGATCATAGAGCAAGGTAAAGTCATTTCGTCGGGTGTGACAGAAGAAGTGTGGGCTTCAAGAGCCATGCAGCCGTGGCAATCATTCTCAGAACAAAGTTCATTGTTTGAGGGGACGCTGGCTGAGCACAATGACGATTACGCGTTATCTCGACTGAAGCTTGGTAAATCGACATCGTTGTGGGTTCAGAAGGTGTCGAGCGACATTGGAGCTGCGGTAAGGTTACAAGTTAGGGCAAATGATGTCTCTATCACGCTAGAACAGCCGCAAGGCACTTCTATACGTAATATCCTCCCTGTGACAATTAAAAGCGTAGAGACGCACCAGCAAGGCTCAAACAAGCAGAGTGTTGCAGTAGAACTGGAACTAGAGCCTGGTTGTTACTTGTGGGCCACTATAACCTTGTGGGCTCTGGACGAGTTGAGTTTGGAAATCGGTCAGCAAGTCTACGCGCAAATTAAAGGCGTGAGTGTCGCTCAGCGAGATATTGCCGTCACGCACTGATTCAAGCACGACCTTTGAGGCAATGAGTGAGATAAGTTCGATCATTGTCTTTTCTATGTTTACTGCTTTTCAGCGATGCTTACTGTTTGTCTGCGAATTTAACGTTTGTCATTGATGCTTACTGCTTGTCAGCAATATGAATACTTGTCCGCGACATGAATATTGATCTTGATTCCATGAATGGATACATGCGTCATTTTTTACGGTATAACTGCCAGTTTTGCGCCACACTGTATGAGTGTTAAGGCATATTGCTTATTTGTCGAATGTCAAAAGCGACACTGACAAGAGCTTCAGTGGCAAAAACACAAACATATTGTGAGCGAAGCTCTCAAGCTACGGACAGAAAAAGCTGCAGGCACAAAAAAGCCGCATGTTTTAAATAACATACGGCTTAATCATTAAGTTTTCGTTAAGCATTCAACCTAAATTTGGGTGCGATGAATAGCTTAGCGGATGAAAACTTCTTTGAAATCACGCTTCAAGATAGCATCACGGCGCGCTTTCTTGATTTGCTTAGCCATGTCTTTTACACAGTTATGTAAAATTTGGTCAAGCAGTTGAGCTCGGTACTCTTCTTTCTCTTCATCAGACATGCCTTCTGGAAGTTTAAGAGTAGGGAACTCCTCCATCATGTTTACGCCAGCGAAAGCTTGGCTAACAGAGATTAGAGCGTGGAATTGCTCAAAGTTGTCCAAAACATTTTGTGCGCTTGCTGGAAGGCTGCTCCAAGTTTCACGCACTGCTTCTTCAGACACCTCATGAATAGAAGTAACCATGTTGTGCATCTCTTTAGGCACTTCATCAAATTCGATAACTTGGCGAAGCTCTGGTGAGATAGTGGTTAAATCGATTTCTTGTACTTCGTTGTTTGTAGCGTCTGACATAGTATTTCTCTTTAAAAAGAAACAATGCTAAAAAGATCTGTAAAAAAGTCAATATAATATAGAGATTAGGGCATGATTTAAGCCCAAATTTGAGCTACTTTGAATATTCAACACTAGATAAAGGTGATGTGATGATAGAAAAGGGATCTTCGATGCGCATATTGCTGGTTGATGACGTTCAACTAGACAGGATGCAACTCGCTATTCGACTCAAGCAATTGGGTCATGTTGTAGAAGCTGTTGGTAGCGGAAAAGAAGCCCTGAATGTTTATTCTGATTTTGATCCTGAACTCGTGTTACTTGATATTAGCATGCCAGACATGGATGGATTTGAAGTGGCTAATGAGGTTCGTGGCCAATTCCCAGAATGGGTTCCTATCATCTTTTTGAGTGGTCATGAAGAGCCGGAGATGATCGCTAAAGCGATTGATGCTGGTGGTGATGATTATCTAATCAAACCGGTAAACAAAGTTGTTTTGAACTCTAAGTTGATTGCGATGCAGCGTATTGCGCACATGAGACGAGAGTTAAAACAGAGTACCGCCAAGCTCGAAGAACTGAATATTCTCCTGCAGCAACAAGCCAATGAAGATGGTCTGACTAAATTGTATAACCGTCGATATATGGATACTAAGCTTGAAGAGAGCATTGCATGGCACGGAAGACGTAATATCCCCATGACTGTCATACTTCTAGATGTAGACTTCTTTAAGCCTTACAACGATAATTACGGTCATATTCAAGGGGATAAGTGCTTGCAAGGGCTTGCCGGTACCTTGAAGCAGCTTTTTGTGCGTGCGGGAGAGTTTGTCGGTCGCTACGGCGGTGAAGAGTTTGTTCTTATCCTAAGTGACACAGACAGCGATGCTGCTATGTTGCAGGCGACACGTATAAAAGAAGCGTTGCATGAAATGAACTACGCTCATGAGCACTCAACGGTATCCGATAGAGTGACAGCGTCACAAGGTGTGCTCTCATTCGTGCCTGATGGGGGAGAATCTACCGCCTCTATTTACGAAAAGGTCGATCAAGCGCTTTACCAAGCGAAACAAAGTGGCAGAAATACCTTTATACAACGCAACATTTTGGAGCTTGCTCGTTAGTTGGCGAGCTCTTTGAGATATTTGAATTCATACTTTACTGGCGTTTTAGCTAGGAAGTGCTTTAAGTGATAAGAGAAATGCCAGATTCAAAGTCATTTTATGTGACTAGCACATGTTGGACGCTTGCGGTTCCTCTATTTTTTACCGCGGCTTCTCTAGTTTTAACTGCAGTGCCAACCACCGCTAATGCTAACTCCCTATCTGATCTCTTCCGTAAGGAGCTAGAGCAGCGCTTTGCCACCAGTGTGTTACTCAACGATACCGATGTTTTTACTTTTGGTATCAATAACTTCGACCCGAACAAAGTGCTAAGTTTGGACAATGAAGACATTGGTTCAAACGATTCGGTGAGTCGTAGACAAAACATCACATCTCTCAGTCTTCCTTACACATTTGAACTGCCAAGTTACATTGAAGACAACCATCAAGAGGTAACGCTACGCCTGTCAGCGTTACGAATTGAGAATGATGTAGAATATGCGTCAACAATCAAAAGTGACTTTCAAAAAGAGTCGGTGATTTCTGGTTACGTGGCGTTTGCCAATGTGTCTCAACTTAACGAACACTGGAGTTTCAGCTCTGCAATTGGTAATCATATTTCTTATTACCGCAATGACTTCGAATATCGATCTCCATTACTTGAGCCTATTCAAGAACAGTTGGACGGGGTCTATTACAATACCGATGCATGGGCATACATAATTGAGCCCAAGATCAAGCTGACCTTTGAAGACAAAAATGATTGGGGAAGATACAAACTCAGTACCAGTTGGCATTACTTTAATGGCTTCGGATGGGGAGAAGCCAATAACGGCGATATTGGTCACCCTGAAGGTTGGTATATCGCCAATGAAGCCAAGATTTTCTATGATCTAGTTCGTTGGGATAAAAACATCACATCGATGTACTCGAGTATAAGAAGAATTGATATAGGTGGTGACACCGTGGCTTCTATGGGCACAACATCTTACTACGAGGGCAGCGTAGGTTGGTTGCTTAACCCAAACCTATTTAATGACTGGGTCGATAATGTGGGAATAGGGTTTACGATCAATTACGGAAGCAGTTTGAAAGGCGGGAGCTTAGTTATTTTCTTTAACCAAGATTAAGCTCCCTCTAGTCTAGTTATCGATACTTACGTTTAGCTATCGACACTTACATTTAGTTATCAACACACAGCTTGTTTCGGCCGGTTTCTTTCGCTTTATAGAGTGCCTTGTCAGCAAGCTTCAATACTTCTTCAGGATGCTTGGTGGTTGTGCTATCAGACAGCCCAATACTCACCGTCACATTCACCACTTCCGATGGTTTCCCGTTCTGACCACGATTTTTGATACCCACTTCATGGTCATCAGGACGCTCGTGGCTATTACGAATGGTCATGTCGTAGTTTTGGATCTCTGAAATCAGAACTTGAAGGTGCTCTTTCACCTGTTCGGTGTATTTGCCTTTAAAAATAATCGTGAACTCTTCTCCACCATAGCGATACGCTTTCGCACCACCGGTGGTTTCTCTAAGAATACGAGCCACCAGTTTCAGCACATCGTCGCCAATGTCATGGCCATAGGTATCGTTAAATTTCTTGAAGTGATCGATATCAACCATAGCCATCGAATATTTACGGCCTAAGTGCTTCATATCGACTTCTAAGGCGTGTCGACCTGGGATGTTAGTCAGTTGGTCATTAAAAGCCATATCGTGGCTAGCAGACATCACATAGACGATGATCAACGTGCCTGATAAGGAGAACATGGTGCTAGAGATGTACTGCACGTCAAAGAAGATGAACGTACAAGAGGACAGCAAGATAGTGCTATAAACGACAACATCAATAGAACGGTTGTACACCAGCACTAGGATGGCTGTAAGGCCAAGCAAGCAAAGGCTATACAACACCAAAACAAAAGGCAGTTTGGAGAAGTCTCTAACAATGAACAGTAGGCCTTCACTCCATGATTCAAAACCGCCAGCATGGAAATGAGAAACGATCAATTGTGCCCAAACCATAAACAGCACGAGAACGATGGCGTAGAGGAGCATCGACTTTGAATTGACACCGTTATCCGGGAAGGCATACACCAATAAGCAAGTGACCGGTACTAATGCCGCAAGTAACGACAGCTCTAATAAGGTGGTTCCAGTGTTCAAAGGGGTTTGCAAGCGAACTTGGATGATCAGATAGGCTACTAGCATGGTTAATGACACCATGGCCATGCGTCCTTGTCTGAATGTATGGCATAGCAAAACGGCAACGCTCAATAAGATATATGGAAGGTTGCTAGCAAACCCTAGGTTTGAATCCGTCACGAGAATGACGTTGTTCATACCAGCGAATAAAATTGCCAATAAAAATAGAGGGAAGCAAAATCGAAACATGCTCGACGTTACAAAAGAAGATGCCATTTACGTGGTGAGCCTAATTATACTGATGATCTTGTAATTTAATTTTATACGTAGGATACGGTTAAACAAGCGAATGCCAAGCTTTTTGCTTAAATCAGAGCAAAAACATAGTCATAGGTCGCTAATGATGCAACCATTTTTATATGTATTTGAGTTGCTATTAACCATAGAACCAACTACACAGTATATATGAGAAATTAATTAGTCGTTATAGTTAGTTAACATGCAGTTAGTAAATCTGTAGTAATGAGTAGGGTATAGTAAGGTAACAATATGTAGGTCGTTGCCAATCAGGCTAGAACTCGATCTGTCGTGATAGCTACAAATGGAGGTGTGGTATGCAAATTAGTGTTGATGTTCACAACTATATGGAAACTCTGGTGGGTCAGGTTTTGGCTACCGAGGAATATGTGTCTAGTTATAACAACGAACAGTTGGCTGATCTGGCGTGTTTGGCTTTAGGTCAACTTAAGCCCATCTATATTCGTTTCGATATCGATTTTCTTTCGGCATTGCCAGAAGACAAACTGGTACTCTATAAACGAAATAGTGAGATCGCGGTCAAGAATGCTGAAAGTATGATTATTGACGATAGAAGACGCGAACGTGACGACAATGTGCCCGTTATATTTAGTCAACACAATTTTGATGATGACGTAGAATTGCAATGGTATGAAAAGCCATTGTTGAACCGTAAACAGTCGTGATAGTTTAGGGTTAATACGGTCATTTAAGGAGTAAAAAACGTGGGATTCTTTTCTAGATTATTTGGTGGCAAAGAAAAAACCGAACAAAAAGTAGAGATTGAGCCAGTCGAATATAAAGGTTTCAATATCTATCAAGATGCCATTGCAGAATCTGGTCAATACCGTGTTGCTGGGCGAATCGAGAAAGAATTCGACGGTGAAATCAAAACTCATCGTTTTATTCGTTCAGATGTTGTTTCAAACAAACAAGATGCCGATGAATTGATGCTCAAAAAATCGCAGATGTTCATCGACCAAATGGGCGACAATATATTTAGCTAACCAAATAGGGTTAGAATTGATGTTGGTCATAATTTAGAGAGCTTTCAGTGTATATGCTGAAAGCTCTTTTTAGTTTTAGGGACAAAGAACAGCTAGTAATTTGTTATTTAAAGGATTATTTGCAAGTGGTTTGACCTCTTAGTTCGAGACGGTCGTCATTTCTTCAAATGAAGCGCTCAAATTCCATCCAAATCGTTATAAGTAATAACTTTTCCTGTTCTTTGAACAAAACGCTTGAAGTATTAGTTGTCGTTAGATACAAACGAATAAGTCATTCGTGCCAATAGTCAAGGAATAGCTATGCAAATTGGTGTACCAAGAGAAACACTCGCAGGTGAAACGCGAGTCGCTGCTTCGCCGAAATCGGTAGAACAGCTTCTAAAATTAGGGTTTGAAGTTTGTGTTGAATCACAAGCAGGTGCGTTAGCAAGTTTTGAAGATGCAGCTTATGAACAAGCTGGAGCAAAAGTTGTTACCGCAGATGAAGCTTGGAAATCCGATATTATCTTTAAAGTTAACGCTCCGATCGTTGACGAGTCTAAAAACGAAATCGATCTACTTAAAGATGGCGCAACATTGGTCAGCTTTATTTGGCCTGCTCAAAATCCAGAATTGATGGAACAATTGTCTACTCGTAGCATCAACGTGATGGCGATGGATTCAGTTCCACGAATTTCGAGAGCTCAGGCGCTAGATGCATTGAGTTCTATGGCAAACATCGCCGGTTATCGTGCCGTTGTTGAAGCGGCACATGAATTTGGTCGATTCTTCACGGGTCAAATTACGGCGGCAGGTAAAGTTCCACCAGCGAAAGTATTGGTTGCTGGTGCGGGTGTTGCTGGCCTAGCGGCGATTGGCGCTGCAGGTAGCTTGGGTGCGATCGTTCGTTCATTCGATGTTCGTCCTGAAGTAAAAGAGCAAGTCGAATCTATGGGCGCTGAATTCTTGGAAGTCGATTTCAAGGAAGATACCAGCGCGGGTGATGGCTACGCAAAAGAGATGTCTGAAGCATTCAACAAGAAAGCGGAAGAGCTTTATGCGGCTCAAGCAAAAGACGTCGATATCATTATTACAACGGCACTGATCCCAGGTCGTCCGGCACCTAAGCTGATTACCAAAGATATGGTAGACAGCATGAGTGCAGGTAGCGTCATTGTGGATCTTGCCGCTGCGAATGGCGGTAACTGTGAATACACGGTTGCAGACCAAGTGATCACAACCGCTAATGGCGTGAAAGTGGTAGGTTACACCGATATGGTTGGTCGACTGCCGACTCAATCATCTCAGCTATACGCGACTAACTTAGTTAACCTGCTGAAACTGCTTTGCAAAGAAAAAGATGGCAACATCAATATCGACTTTGAAGATGTAGTTTTACGTGGCGTAACGGTGGTTAAAGAGGGCGAAGTGACTTGGCCAGCTCCACCAATTCAAGTTTCTGCTCAACCACAACAACAAGCTAAGCCTAAAGCGGTGAGACCTGAACCAAAAGTTCAAGAACCTGTCTCTCCAATTAAAAAAGCGGCGGGTATGGCAGTTGCTGTTGGTGCTTTCGCTTGGATAGCTTCGGTTGCTCCTGCTGCGTTCTTATCTCACTTTACCGTTTTTGTTCTCGCTTGTGTGGTGGGTTATTACGTAGTTTGGAATGTAAGCCATTCACTGCATACACCTCTGATGTCCGTAACTAACGCGATTTCAGGGATCATTGTAGTAGGCGCACTGTTACAGATAGGACAAGGAAGTGGCGTCGTCACATTCTTATCATTTATTGCCGTATTAATTGCAAGTATCAATATCTTTGGTGGCTTTACCGTGACCAAACGTATGCTTGAAATGTTCCGTAAAGACTAAGGAGTAACAGATGTCTGAAGGATTAGTACAAGCAGCTTATATTGTTGCTGCTGTATTCTTTATAATGAGCTTGGCCGGGTTATCGAAACAGGAATCTGCACGTGCAGGTAACTATTACGGTATCACGGGTATGGCAATCGCGTTGATCGCGACGATCTTTGGCCCTCATTCTGCAGGAATTGTGTGGATCATCATTGCTATGGTGATCGGTGGTGGTATTGGTATCCACTTCGCGAAGAAAGTAGAAATGACCGAAATGCCAGAGCTGGTAGCAATTCTGCACAGCTTCGTAGGTATGGCGGCGGTACTTGTTGGTTACAACAGCTACATTGATGCACCAGAAGCGGCAACGCATGCAGAGCACGTTATCCACTTAGTGGAAGTGTTCCTAGGCGTGTTTATCGGTGCGGTAACCTTCACCGGTTCTATTGTTGCATTTGGTAAGCTTCGCGGCGTTATCTCTTCGTCGGCACTGAACATCCCTCATAAGCACAAGTGGAACCTAGCGGCTATCGTTGCTTCTACATTGCTCATGATCATGTTCGTTAAAGCTGACGGCAGCATGTTCGCGTTAATGGTGATGACTCTTATCGCATTCGCATTCGGTTACCACCTAGTGGCATCGATTGGCGGCGCAGATATGCCAGTGGTTGTTTCTATGCTGAACTCGTACTCTGGTTGGGCAGCGGCGGCAGCAGGTTTCATGCTTGCGAACGATCTGCTTATCGTAACGGGTGCGTTGGTAGGTTCGTCAGGTGCGATTCTGTCTTACATCATGTGTAAGGCTATGAACCGTTCGTTCATTAGTGTTATCGCTGGTGGATTTGGCCAAGACGTGGTTGTATCTGATGGCGATGAAGAGCAGGGTGAACACCGCGAAACATCAGCTGAAGATGTGGCAGACATGCTGAAAAACTCAAAGTCAGTCATCATCACTCCAGGGTACGGCATGGCAGTAGCTCAAGCTCAATACCCAGTGCATGAAATCACTGACAAGCTAAGAGCGCAGGGCATCAAAGTTCGATTTGGTATCCACCCAGTGGCTGGTAGGTTACCGGGTCACATGAATGTACTACTTGCCGAAGCAAAAGTGCCTTACGATATCGTTCTTGAAATGGACGAAATCAACGATGACTTCGATGAGACAGATACTGTATTGGTTATTGGTGCAAATGACACCGTGAACCCTGCAGCACTTGAAGATCCAAACAGCCCAATTGCTGGTATGCCAGTACTTGAAGTTTGGAATGCTCAGAATGTTATCGTATTCAAACGTTCGATGAACACAGGTTACGCCGGTGTGCAAAACCCACTGTTCTTCAAAGAGAATACGCAGATGTTGTTTGGTGATGCTAAACAGAGCTGTCTAGGCATTCTAGAACATCTATAGAAAGTACTTTCTAGTCTCTTTCTAAGAAGCTTTTTAAGAAAATTTCTAAGAGTTTTCTAAGAGTTTTCTAAGAAGTTTTCCAAGAGTTTACTAATAGTTTTCTAAGCACAATGTAATAACCAGACTAGGAGCTCATTTGAGCTCCTTTTTTTGATCCTCAGAACTTAGCCTAAACCAAAAACAACCACAAACAGGGCGAGGAAACCCATTCGAATGATGGCTGGATTCATCAATCAGCTAGCGAGTACGCCTGTGCAACGCAATCCTAATATGATGGAACTTATCGCTATATCTCACCATTCACACTGTTTTTCATGCGGTTAAAAATTTATCTTTGATAGCGAATGGTATATATTTGTTTGATCTATATGAATTTGCGTTGGTTTGTGATCATCAAAAGAACATTTACTCTTCTTATCGCTACGTTATCTGTGTCTGCAAACGCGCTTGCTGACTCTTTACCTGAGCGTATCGATAATTTCACCAAACTCTTTGATCATGAAACCGCAATCGAATCTTATGATATTCGATTGTTGCAGGCTGATTATCCAACACGTTTGATCATGCCGTCTTCTATGCTGCCACAAACCGCAGAGTACCCATTAAAAGACATACAGCGCTTATACCAGTTATCAAAAACCTGTAGCGGGAAATTACCGCTAAGCCCGTTGATCACTGAGCCTTTGGTCTTTACGCGTGCAATGTGTAAAGGAACCAAGCTTTCTGATCGTTGGTTTAGCCGTAGTGGCTTGATTCACCCAGGTGGTGGTTCTTATGCGGCGCGATACGTAGAGAAGTATCCTGACAAGTTCGACTCTTTGAAACGTTTTATGCATATTCAAGAGCGCCCAAACACTGAGCATGATGAACTGTTATCTCGTTTACAAAACATGGACAGTGAGGCCATCACGGCACTGTTAGCTGGTGCGAGCATGTTTGTCGAGCTTGACGAAATGTGGGTAAAACGCGGCGACAGATATTACCTGTACAAAGAATCAGACTGGAATGAAAACGCGACACTTTCTGGATTGTCGTTCAGTTTATCTTCAGAAGGCAAAAGCTGTTTTGTTCAGCGCGGTAATGTGTGTTGGGAAATAGAAGATCATTCAGAGCTTCTGCAAGTCGCCATGTTTATCTTGGTGCTCGCCAACATCATGCTTGTTTTGGGGTGGGCGGTTTACCGTTGGAACAGTAAGAAACAAGAGATGAAGAGCCGCATGCTGGTGCTTCAAATCCTAACGCACGAATTAAGAACGCCGATTGCAAGTTTGTCATTGACGGTTGAAGGGTTCAGACGCGAGTTCGAACACTTACCAGAATCAGTATATGATGAGTTTCGTAGGCTGTGTGAAGATACACGCCGTTTAAGACAGTTGGCAGAAGCAAGTAAAGACTATTTGCAATCAGACAACCAACCGCTCGCAACAGAGTGGGTACCAAGCGTTGAAGAGTGGCTTCAATACAAAGTTGAAGAAGAATTTGCACCGGGTATTGAACTCCGTGTAAACAAAGACATTGCTGCAAAAATAAACGTATATTGGTTAGGAACGTGCATCGACAACCTGATCAGAAACGCCGTTAAATACGGTGTCGCACCAGTGATACTGGAACTGAATACTTCTGACAAGAAGCTGACATTCAAAGTTATAGATAATGGAGACTTGTCCCGCAAAGATTGGGGGCAACTAAGAAAGCCATTCGTGAGTAAGAGTGGACTCGGTTTAGGTCTGACGATAGTGGAATCTATGGTCGGAAAAATGGGCGGTCACATGACGCTTATCGGCCCCCCAACAACATTTATTTTGGAGATACCTTGTGAAACAGACATTGCTTCTCGTTGAAGATGATAAAAATTTAGCTGACGGTTTATTAGTTAGCCTTGAGCAAGCTGGATATGAATGTTTGCATGCAGAAC
>Ga0310124_10000218_pt1 | contig 39184 bp, 31 predicted proteins | sample CB11b_AW_Bot5_MG_FD_203507 | JGI IMG/M metagenome (GOLD analysis project Ga0310124, IMG submission 203507) | Marine microbial communities from Western Arctic Ocean, Canada - CB11b_AW_Bot5 | ecosystem: Environmental > Aquatic > Marine > Oceanic | place: Canada: Western Arctic Ocean | collected...
CTACGAGGCCCTCTACCGCAAGGATCTCCAGTACTACCTGCAGCGTATTCAGTCTCTCGAGGTACGATTGCAGCAGATGCAGGAAGGGGGACGCTTCCATGAGTTGGTGGGGCGCTCATCCCGCATGCATCAGCTCTACCAACTTATCGAACAGGTCGCTGGCTCCGATCTGACGATAATGGTGCGCGGTGAGTCGGGCACAGGCAAAGAGTTGGTGGCACGTGCCATCCATCAGAGCAGCACCAGGCAGGAGGGTGCCTTCATACCGGTGAACTGTGCCGCCTTCACCGAGAACCTGCTCGAAAGCGAATTGTTCGGTCATGAAAAGGGTTCCTTCACCGGCGCCGACGCCACCAAACCCGGGCGCTTCGAAATGGCGGATGGCGGCACCCTGTTTCTCGACGAGGTAGGGGATATTCCCATGACGACGCAGGTGAAGCTGTTGCGAGCACTTGAAAGCCGCAGCTTCGAACGCGTCGGCGGCACGCACACACTGCACGTCGACGTGCGCATCGTGGCCGCGACCAATCGCGATCTCGAGGAGCTGATCGGCAATGGCAGCTTCCGCGAAGATCTCTACTTCCGGCTCAATGTCGTGCCAGTGCGCCTGCCGCCATTGCGGGAACACACCGAGGACATCCCGCAGCTGGCGCAACTGTTTCTGCAGCAGCTGGCGCAACGGGCCGGCGAAGAACCCCGCGCCCTCGCCCGTGGGGCCATCGATCGGCTCCTCAGTTATTCGTGGCCAGGTAACATCCGCGAGCTACGCAACGTCATCGAACGCGCCGCCGTCGTCTACGCCACCGAAAGGGTCCTGCGGGAGGGGGACATCGTGCGCGCCCTCGGGCTGAACGCAGAGACGGCGACCGTCGTCGATCTGAATGCGCGGCAACAGTTGCTGCTCGGTTGTCTGTCGGAGGATCCGGGCAGCACGATCGACGATCTGCTGAGCCGGGTCTCCGTCGCCGCTGGGGGTGGTGGTCGCTCGCGGCGCACCTTGCAGAATGACCTGCGACACCTGGCGGAACTCGGCTATGCGAAATGGCTGAAGGAGGGTCCCACACGCCGCTACTCGGCGACACTGGAAGGTGAGCGCCGCCTGGACGAGATGAACTGATAGTGCCGTGTCTCGTTCCTCAGTCCAACTCTATCAGCCGTTTGCCGATATTGTCGCCCTGCAACATGCCGATGAAAGCCGCCGGTGCCTGTTCGAGGCCAGCAACGACATCCTCTCGATAGCGCAGCCGTCCCGCGCTGACCCAACCGGCCAATTCCTGCAGGGCCTCGTCGTAACGTTCGGCGAAGTCGAAGACGAGAAAACCGCGCATCATCAAACGTTTGACGATAAAGAGCATTGTCTGGCGTGGTCCCGACTCCCGCTCGCTCAGATTGTACTGCGAGATCTGACCGCAGACCGAGATGCGACCACCGACATTCATCGCCGCCAGGACCGCGTCTGAGATCGCGCCACCGACGTTGTCGAAGTAGACATCGACGCCCTCCGGACAGAGTTCGCCGACGGCCACACGGTAGTCAGTGGTGGTCTTGTAATCAAAGGCGCCGGCAAACCCCAACTCCTGTGTGACGTAGGTGACCTTGGCATCGCTGCCGGCGATACCGATGGCGCGGCAACCCTTGATGGCAGCGATCTGCCCCACAAGCGAACCCACGGCGCCGGCGGCGCCTGATACCACCACGGTTTCGCCATCCCTGGGTAGTCCCACATCCAGCAGGCCGAAGTAGGCGGTGATACCCGGCATGCCCAACACGCCCAGGGAGGTCGAAATCGGCGCCAGGGCAGGATCGACCTTGCGGGCCTCATCGCCGCCGCACACACCATACTCCTGCCAGCCACCGTGCACCTGGGCGATGTCCCCGGCGACGAAACCAGCGTGTCGTGAGGTGACGACCTCGCCGACCGTGCCGCCTACCATGACCTCGTTCAGGGCCACACCCGGAGCATAGGAAGCACCCTCGTTCATGCGTCCGCGCATGTACGGATCCAGCGACAGGTAGCGGGAGCGTACCAGAATCTCGCCCTCGTCAGGCTCCGGAAGGGCCACATCTTCCAAGCGGAAATCGGCTTCCCTGGGCAGTCCCACCGGTCGTGCGGCGAGCACGATGCGTCTGTTCGTTGATGTCATGGGTTCCTCTATGGATAGATCTTGTTTGCTGCAGGCGTGTGATCGTGAATCTCATCGGTGCGGTCATCGCGCACTTTGATGCACCACTGTGCATCGCTGAGCAGGGGGCGACCGATGGCGACCATATCAAACTCCCCCTGTTCGTATCGTCTTGTCAGCTCCCCTGCACTTTCCGGTCCATCGCCGCAGAACGGGTCGGTCACAAGTCCCACATTGCCCACGGTGATTGTCGGCGCGCCGGTGATCTTGCGTGTCCAGCCTGCTAGATTCAAGTCGGACTCAGGAAACTCCGGTGGCCAGAAACGCCTGGTGCTGGCGTGGAAGATGTCGATGCCAGCCACTTGCAGACTGAGCAGGACGTGCTCCAACTCCCCGAGTGTGTGGAACTGTCTGGCCTCAAAGTCACGAACCGTCCACTGGGAGAAGCGTATGGCGAGGGGATAGTCCGGCCCGACTTTGCGCCGCATTTCGCGGACCAGATCACAGACATATTCGATTCTACCGGCGCGCAGAAAACTATCCAGCAGATAGCCATGTGCGCCGTGCAATTCGACGCCATCAAAGCCCGCCTCGCGACAGTTGACAGTTGCCTTCACGAAGGCATCGAACAACGCCTCCAGCATTCTTGGCCTTGTAGAAAGGGGGATGTCAGTACGCGAAAAGAGAGGCTAACGATCTGCTTGTAGCGCAACTCACATGCGGTCGGCATCGAGGACGCGGACGTCGAAGGCGGCGGCCATCAAGGCCCGGGTGTATTCCGTCTGCGGTGCGCTGAAGAGTTCCGACGCCGGTCCGGCTTCCACCACACGTCCCGCCTGCATCACGATCAGGTCATCGGCGAGCGCACGGACGACACGTAGATCGTGGCTGATGAACAGATACGCCAGGCTGCGTTCTTCCTGCAGCCGGCGCAGCAGTTGCAAGATCTGCAGCTGTACGGTGCGATCGAGGGCGCTCGTCGGTTCGTCGAGCACGAGAAATCGTGGTTCCAGCACAATGGCACGGGCGATGGCGAGGCGCTGACGCTGACCGCCGGAGAATTCGTGGGGATAACGATCCATCGACTCCGGATCGAGATCGACTTCGGCAAGAGTGGCGGCGACGATCTCGCGGCGCTCTGCAGCGTTGGCGCCGCGGCGGTGCACACGCAAACCTTCCTCGACGATCTGGAAGGCGGACATGCGTGGACTCAAGGAACTGAAAGGGTCCTGAAAGACGATCTGCATGTCACGCCGAAGCGGACGAAGCTGGTGGTCAGCCATGGCTTGCAGGTCATGTCCGTCGAAGTGCAGTTCGCCCTCGGCAGCCTGCAGTCGCAGCAGGGCCAAACCGAGTGTCGTCTTGCCGGACCCGGACTCACCCACGATGCCGACACACTGTCCTGGACGGATGGCGACATCGATACCATCGACGGCCCGTACGTAGCCATGGGTGCGGCGCAGCAGACCCCGGCGAATCGGGAACCACACCTTCACGTCTCGGCCATCCATCAGGGGTGATTGCTGCACAGGTGTTGAGGCGCCGGAATGCGCAGCTGTGCCGTCAAAATGGCGCGGCGGCGGTTCACTGGCGAGCAACTTCTTTGTGTACGGGTGTTGCGGCGCCTTGAAGAGAGACTCCGTATCGCCATGCTCGACGATGCGCCCCTCCGTCATGACATAGACGCGGTCGGCGACATGCCGGACGATGGTCAGGTCGTGGGTGATGAGCAGCATCGACATCTGCAGGCGCAGTTGATGTTCGCGCAGAAGGTCGAGGATGTGAGCCTGCACGGTCACGTCCAGCGCTGTCGTCGGCTCATCGGCGATGAGCAGATCCGGCTCGTTGGCCAGCGCCATGGCGATCATGACCCGTTGTCGCTGGCCACCGGAGAGCTGGTGTGGCCAGGCACTGAGCATGCGCTCCGGTTCCGTCAGGTGCACCTGCTGCAGCAACTCGAGCACACGCAGGGTTGCGGCGCGCCGACTGAGACCACGGTGTACACGCAACGTTTCGGCGACCTGTCGTTCCACCGTGTGCAGTGGATTCAGGCAGGACATGGGCTCTTGAAAGATCATGGACACGCGATTGCCGCGGATCGCATTCAGGATCGGTGGCGCTGCGCCGAGGATGTGGCGCTCACGCAGCTGGATCGAACCCGCTGGATGGTGCGCCGTCGACGGCAGCAATCCCAGAATGGACTGGGCTGTCACCGACTTGCCTGAGCCGGACTCGCCGACGAGGGCGACGGTCTCTCCCTGCGCGACATCGAGAGATGCACCGCGCACGGCATGGACGTCCGGCTCGTCGCCGTCGCCACGGAAGGTGACGTGGAGGTCCTGGATCTGCAGCAGGGGTGCCGTCATCGGCTGCTGTCGGCTGTCGTTCGCCGTGGGTCGAAGGCATCCCGAATACCCTCGCCAATGAAGACCAGGAGACTCAGCAGCACAGCCAGTGAGCAGAAGGCGGCCAGACCAAGCCAGGGGGCGTGCAGGTTGCGCTTGCCCTGGCCCAGCAACTCTCCCAGCGACGGGGAGCCGGCGGGCAGACCGAAACCAAGGAAATCAAGGGAGGCCAACACGGCGACCGAGCCGGTAAGGACAAATGGCAGAAATGTCAGGGCAGCGACGGTGGCATTGGGCAACACATGCCGCAACATGATGGTGCGATTCGTGACGCCGAGCGCGCGGGCGGCGCGGACGAAGTCGAAATTGCGTGCGCGCAGCACTTCGGCGCGCACGACGCCGACCAATTGCATCCAACTGAACAGCAGCATGAGTCCGAGGAGCCAGAAGAAATCGGGTTCCACCAGACTCGCCAGAATGATGAGCAGATACAGGGTCGGCATGCCCTGCCAGATCTCGATGAGGCGTTGCAGCAGCAGATCCACCCAACCACCGAAAAAGCCCTGTATGGTACCGGCGGTGACGCCGACGATGGAGCTGAGCAGGGTAAGGCAGAAGCCGAAGAGGACTGAGATGCGGAAACCGTAGATGAGACGTGCCGCCACGTCGCGTGCCTGATCGTCGGTGCCAAGCCAGTTTTCGCCGGAGGGTGGCGATGGGGCCGGTGTGCGCAGATCGAAGTTGACCGTGCGTGGCCCGTAACGGATCGGCGGCCACAACATCCACCCATTCTGCGATTCGATGAGTTCGGTAAACCACGGGTCGCGGTAGTCGGTCTCGGTTTCAAATTCGCCGCCGAAGTCGGTCTCCGCATAGGTAGCAAAGACGGGGACCGACCAGCCCCGTTCACTGGAGATGAACAGGGGCCGGTCATTGGCGACGAATTCCGCCGGCACGGTGATGGCGATGAGGGCGGCGAAGAGCCACAGACTCCACCAACCACGACGGTTGGCGCGCAACACGGCGAGGCGCCGTCGATTCAGACGAGACAGGCTCACGCGATCACCGCGCCTCGAAGTCGATGCGTCGATCCACGAGGGTGTACATCAGGTCACCGATCAGATGCAGCACAAGGCCGAGAAAGGTGAAGAAGTACAATGTGCCGAAGACGACGGGGTAATCGCGGTTGACGGCGGACTCGTAGCCGAGCAATCCCAAGCCATCGAGGGAGAAGATGATCTCGGTGAGCAAGGCCCCCGTGAACAGGATGTGGACGAAGGCCGTGGGGAAGCCGGCGATGACGATGAGCATGGCATTGCGGAAGACATGTCCATACAGGACGCGGCCTTCGGTGAGACCTTTGGCGCGGGCCGTCACCACATACTGCTTGCCGATCTCGTCGAGGAAGGAATTTTTTGTCAGCAAGGTCAGACCGGCAAAGCCGCCGATGGTCAGTGACAACACGGGAAGACAGAGATGCCAGCCGTAATCGACAAGACGGGCGGCCCAGGTCAGCTGTTCGGTGTCGGCCGACGTCAGCCCACGCAATGGAAACCACTGCAGATAGTGGCCACCGGCAAAGAGCACGACGAGCAGGACGGCGAACAGAAAAGCTGGAACGGCGTTGCCGACGACGATGATCGTCGACGACCAGACGTCAAAGCGTGAGCCGTCATGTACCGCCTTGCGGATCCCGAGGGGGATGGAGATCGCGTAGATGAACAACGTCGACCACAAACCCAGGGAGATCGACACAGGGAGTTTGTCCATGACGAGATCGGCGACATGGCGATCGCGATAGAAACTCTCGCCGAAGTCGAAATGCAGGTAGCGCATCATCATGTCGACAAAGCGCACATGTGCCGGCTTGTCAAAGCCGTAGAGCGCCTCCAGTTCACGGATCAGTTCGGGGTCGACACCGCGTGCACCGCGATAGCGGGCATCCACCTCACTGCCCTGCAGGTCGGCGCCAATGACCTCCTGGGCGCTGCCGCCGGTGATGCGATCGGCGGCGCCGGTATCATGTCCCTGCAGGCGGGCAATGACCTGTTCAACAGGTCCACCAGGGGCGGACTGTACGATGATGAAGTTGAGCACCATGATGCCGAACAATGTGGGGATCATCAACAGCACGCGTCGCAGCAGATAGGCCGTCATCGGGGTGCTGTCTCGTCTGCGGAGACCCACCAGGTCTCGAGAAAACCCAGGGAGATGAGTGGCACGATGTCCGGTCGGTCGAATCTGTCCCAATAGGCGAGCCGATGCATATCGGTGTGCCAATTCGGGATCAGGTAGTGTCCCCAGAGGAGCACGCGATCCAGGGCGCGTGCCGTGGCGATCTGTTCGGCACGTGTCTGGGCGGCGATGAGGCGTTCCACCAACTCATCGACGACGGGGTTGCGAATGCCGGCGTAGTTGCGGCTGCCGGGTGCATCAGCCGACGACGAGGACCAGTAGTTGCGCTGTTCGTTGCCCGGCGACAGATACTGACTCCAGCTGCGCACGACGATGTCGTAATCGAAAGCCTGCAGTCTGTTCCAATACTGCGAGGCATCGATGGTGCGGATCGTCGATGCGATGCCGAGGCGTTTGAGGTGCAATTGCATCGGCCCGATGACCCGCTCGAGGGAGGGACGGGCGAGCAGAAATTCGATCTGCAGGGGCTCGCCCGACGTCTCGTGTACGAGCCATCCATCCTGGATTGTCCAGCCCGCGTCCCGCAACAGGCGCCTGGCGCTGCGCAGATTGGCACGGATCGATCCCGAACCATCCGTTGAGGGCGCCCGATAGGATTCGGTGAAGACCTCCTGCGGAATACGTCCTCGATAGGCCTCGAGAATTTCGCGCTCCCGCCCCTCCGGCAGACCGACCGAAGCCAGTTCCGAATTGGCGAAATTGCTCTCCGTCCGGGTGTAGAAACCGTGGAACAGCGTCGCATTCGTCCACTCAAAGTCGAAGGCATAGGCCAGGGCGCGACGCACTTGAGGATCGCTGAATTTCTCGCGACGTGTGTTGAAGACGAAACCTGACATACCGCGGATGCGCCGGTTGGGGATCTGGGTCAGTCGCAAAAGCCCAGCGTCGACGGCGGGGTGGTCGTATGCCGTCGCCCACTCCCGGGCTGTACCGACGATGCGAAAGTCATACTCCCCGGCCTTGAGGGCCTCCAGGGCGACTGTGTCGTCGCGGTAGTAGTCGAAGCTGACGCGGTCAAAGTTGTGCTGACCACGACGCACGGGCAGCTCCTCATCCCAGTTGCCGGCGACGCGAGTGTAGCTGATTGCTCGTCCAGGATCGACGGACTCGATTCGATAGGGGCCACTACCCAGGGGTGGTTCAAGCGTGGTGGCGGTAAAATCGCGCTCCTGCCAGTAATGTTTGGGCAGGGCGCGCAATTGCCCGAGGACCACGGGTAGCTCGCGGTTGTCGGTGGCAGCCAGTTTGAAATACACCGTATGTGCGTCGATGGCGATGGCGGTGTCGACGTCAGCATAGAAGGCGCGGTAGAAGGGAATCCCCTCTCGCACGAGGGCGTAGAATGTGAAGACGACGTCGTCAGCGGTGACGGGCACACCATCGTGCCAGCGTGCTTCCGGGCGTAGAAAGAAGGTGATCGAACTGCGGTCGGGGGCGAGGTCGATGGCGTGAGCGAGGTGACCATATTCTGACAATGGTTCGTCCTGCGCCTTCTGGCAGAGGCGGGAGTAGATCATCGCCGTGCCGGCGGCGGCCACCCCTTTCAGGATGAAAGGGTTCAGACTGTCGAATGTGCCGACCACTGCGAGACGGACTTCGCCTCCCTTTGGGGCAGTGGGATCAGCATAGTCGAAATTCGTGAACTCGGGACCGTATTTCACGTCCCCATGGATGCCGATGGCGTAACTCGGATCCGCTGGGGCTGCCGCGGGGAACAGCGTGATGAGCAGCGCCGCCACAGGGGCGGGCCATCGTCGCCATTGCCAGCGCAGCAGCGGGACCAACAGCATCAGAAGCACGAGCCAGCCGACGGCGAGTCCACCCTCCAGGCCGAGTTGGTCCTGTGTCAGGTAGACGACCCCCATCACTGGTACAAGGGTGATCATCAGAGCCGGCACCGTCAGGGACAGCGACCAAAGGCAATGACGCGCCTCGTAGGCGCCGATGACACTCACCAGCGGAAAGAGGGTGGCAAAACCGCGTAGCTCTTGTTTGATGACGACGAGCAGAAGGACGACGGCGAGCACGGCGGGCAGTTTCTGCCATACGGGCAACTGCGTTCGATGGGCGCGTTCAGCGCGCGGCGCATTGCGCAAAAACAGCAGGATGCCGAGTGCAAGAATGAAAACGGCGGCACCCCAGAATGCCACTGGCCCCGAGGGGACGACACCGGCGGCGGCCCAGCCCCCGACGCAATAGCCGGCCAGGGACAGACCGATGGCGAGCAGGATGGGCACGCCGACCACGTCGTGCAACACGCGCACGCCGTGCATGTAGCCGAGCAGCAGCAGCATCGACAGGATGTTGGCTGCATCCAGCGGCAAGCCGATGGCAAGTACGACGACGGTAAATGGGAAGGGCAGGGTGAGAAAGAGGGACTTCATCCGCGGTGTCGCCACGTACGCGACGACCGTCGCTTGCAGCGAGACGACAACGACGAGGACCAGATCCCACGGCCCCATGTGGATATCGAGGAGTTGCGGCAGGACTATTGTCCTGTCACTAGGAAACTGCCTGCACGGTATCCTCGCGCTGACCGACAAAAGGGGGCGCAAGGAAACGCTGCTGCTGATCGGTGAGGTCGGAGTAGGCCTCCAGGTCGTAGTAGTGCTGCGACCAGGAGGAGTGACCGGGACTGTACTTGTAGAGTATGGAGCGCCGTTCGTGGGCCGCCGTCCAGGCCATGGTACCATGCATCAGAGCTTCGGTGAAGATGATGGCGTCTCCCGCTTCGGCCTCGACCTGACGCACGTAATGGGCTTTCCGTTCGTGTCGACGAACATCGGCGGGCAGGTCACCGACGAAGTTGCTTTTGTGGCTGCCTGGGATGCAGCCGAAACCCCCGGCACCGGGACCGGCGTCCGTGAGATTGAAGGTGATCACCGTGAGTCCGTTGCGGATGACGCCATTGTGACACACATACCAATGATCCCCTGCACCGACCTGCGGGCTGGCGCCGCCATGCAACCCCCCGTGAGGGGCACCGTCGCGCATGAAGATGCAGTAGTCGTGATCGAGGCGGACCTTGGGGCCCATCAATGCCAACAGGTAAGGGACCAGTTTGGCATGGTCGATCAGGGCCTGGTATGCCGGTCCCCATTGTGAAACATTGCTCGTCCGGTAGGACGTCCCCTCCCCCCACCCACCGGGTGGGTCATCGGCGAGGGCATTCAGTGCGGCCAACTCGTCGCTGTCGAGCACACCCTTTACCACCAGGTATCCTTCGAGGTCGAACTGGAATTTCTCTTCCGGTGTCATGCTGTTTTCATTCTCCCGACTTTCGCTGAACAGGTCCGCGCAATATAGTCACGCCCTATGAATCTGTCTCCCGATCCCGAAACACTGCGCCAATCCCTGCCCGACGTGACCTCGACGCAACGCCTGTCCGGTCTTGCCGCAGGGGTCGATGTTTTTCGTGATCCTTGGGGCATCCCGCACATACGTGCCGATTCTGCGGCCGACCTGTTCTACGCCCAGGGGTTTGTCACCGCCCAGGATCGTCTCTGGCATATGGATGCCGATCGGCACCAGGCGCTGGGTCGCTGGGCGGAATGGGTGGGACCCTCAGGCGTCGGCAAGGACTGCCTGTTGCGGGCGGCGGGAATGGGGCACACGGCAAAACTCGACTACGAGGTCAGTTCTGCTGCGGCGCGCGCCATGATCGATGCCTATACGGCGGGGGTCAATGCTTTTATCGAGTCGGCATCGGTGGTTGCCATCGAGTATCGACTGCTCGATGAGCAACCTGAGCCCTGGGAAAGCTGGCACTGTCTGGCGGTGTATAAGATTCGCAACAGTCTTCTCGGCACCTTCGAACCGAAGCTGCTGCGCACCCGACTGGCTGCCACGATCGGTCCGGAGGCGACGGCGAACATGGTCCGTGGGTATCCTCAGGGCCATCTGCTGACGGTGCCACCCGGCAACCTGTACGATGGCGATGACCTCGACGGTACCGAAGCCTTGCGGTTGTCGGCGGCGGCACTCGCCGAGGCCGGCGGTGACCCCGACCTGTTGATCCCCGGGGTCGGCTACGATGTCGATGGCGGCTCCAATGGCTGGTCGGTGGGGGGCACGCGCACCGCCAGTGGCGGGCCGATGATCGGCGGCGATTCACACCGTGCCCTCGATGTGCCCAATGTCTACTACCAGATCCACCTCAGTTGCCCCGAGTTCACCGTCATCGGCCACTCGGTGCCCGGTGTCCCAGGGGCCATGCACTTCTGCCATAACGAACACGTTGCCTGGGGCATGACCCACGGCATGGCCGATACCCAGGATCTGTATATCGAACGCTTCCGCGAAGCCGCGGCGGGCACGCGCCAGTATCTGCACCGTGATCTTTGGTTGGCCGCCGTGGTGCGCGACGAACAATTGCAGGTGCGCGGCGCCGACCCCATCGACCTGCAAATCACCCTCACCCGTCATGGACCCATCATCGCCGGCGACCCCGCAGCGGGGTGGGGTGTGGCCATCTGCGATCCGGGCCTGATCGAGGGCACGCCGTGGCCGGATTCGGTGCTGGCCGCCATGCAGGCACGCAGCGTCGAGGAACTGCATACAGCCTTCACGGAGTGGACGGATCGCATCAACAACTACGCCGTCGCCGACACGGGGGGGCATTTCGGTTACTTGCACGAAGGCCGCATTCCCCTTCGCGACGAGACCAATGGCTGGGCTGCGGTCCCCGGCTGGACGGGAGAATTCGACTGGGATCGAGGTCATATCCCTCACGACGAACTGCCGATCTCGATCGATCCGCAAACGGGTTGGGCAGTGACCTGCAACCAGCGTGTCACCGGCGCCGATTATCCGTACTACGTCGGATTGTATATGGCGTCCGAACATCGGGCCCGACGGGTGATGGACCGTATCCTCGAACTGGAACCGGGGAAGATCGACATGGACGCCATGGCGGGAATTCACGCCGAGCGTCTGTCCTTGCCAGCACGAGCGTTGGTCGCCCGCCTGCTACGGGCCCTGGATGGGGCAGAACTCGCGGGACCTCTGCAGGCTGGTGTAGAGTTGTTGGGTGCGTGGGATGGACGCATGGATCGTGAAGGGGTGGCGCCATCCATCTATCAGGCGACAAGGAGGGCGTTGATCCGGCGTCTCGTGCAGCACGTCTTTGGTGACGCCGTCGAACTGTTATGGGCGAATGTCCCCGGAGCGGACACAATGGCTCGACAGGTGACGCAGGAGGTCCACCTGGCCATGGTGGGCGAGACACGGGGGGATCGAGTCCTGCCCCCCGGACAAAGCTGGGAGGGTTTGTTGCGCGAGGCCTACACTGCGGCCATCGCCGAACTCAGCAGGCAACTCGGTGACGATCCGTCAGCCTGGGTCTGGGGCCAACTGCACCGCACACGGCCCGTGCATCCCCTGGCGGAGAGCTTCCCTGACTGGGCGTCGAGTCTCAATCCGCCGGGATACGCCGTCCACGGTGACGCCGACACGCCGCTGGCAGGCAGTTTCACGATGAATTCCTTCGCCGTCACCGGGTTGTCCGTCAATCGCTACCTCTTCGATCCGGGGGATTGGACGACGGCTCGCTGGATCGTACCTGGAGGGGCTTCAGGACATCCCGGATCGGTGCACTATGACGATCAGGCGCCACTACATGCCGATGTCGAATACATCCCCGCACTGTGGGAATTCGCCGAGATTGCGTCTCGGGCGGAGACAACGCAGCGGTTGGAACCAGGGTCACAATGAGAGTCAGGAGAGAAATCGCCAGATGAAGATTACGAAGATCGAACAGTTCTTCCCCTTGCCCCGTGTGCGCCTGGTGAAGATCACGACGGATACAGGGATCAGTGGCTGGGGGGAGACGACACTCGAAGGGAAACCACAGAGTGTGGTCGCCGCCGTCGACGAACTGGCCCAGTATTTTCTCGGCAAGGATCCGCTGCGTATCGAGCATCACTGGCAACATGTATATCGCTCCGCCTTCTTTCGCGGCGGCAACGTCTTGATGACAGCCCTGTCAGGTATCGACCAGGCACTGTGGGATATCTCCGGCAAGCATTATGGCGTTCCCACCCACGCGCTGCTCGGCGGTGCCGTGCGCGACCGGATTCGTGTCTACGCCCACTGGGGTATCGGCAGCCTGACGGACGAAGGCAAGCAGGCGGCCCGGACTCGTCTCGATATGTTGCTGAAACAGGGCGGCTACACCGCCTTCAAGGCGGGCCCCGGGGGCAAGTGGCGTGGTCACGAACCACCGTCGATGATCGATGAGTTCGTCGAGCGTGCCTATCTGATGCGGGAGTGGGTCGGTCCGGATGTGGAGCTCGCCTTCGATTTCCACGGCAAGATGACACCGGCACTGGCGGTGGAAGTGTGTCACGAGATCAAGGGCATGCGGCCCATGTTCGTGGAGGAGCCGATCCCACAGGAGAATGTCGATGCGCTGAAACAGGTGGCGGACAAGGTGCCATTTCCCATCGCCACAGGTGAGCGTCTGCTGACACGCTGGGGATTCCGCGAAGTGATCGAAAAGCAGGCCGCCGCCTATCTGCAGCCGGACACGTCACACGCTGGTGGCATCACGGAGTTGAAGAAGATCGCCAACATGGCGGAGGTCTATTACCAACACATCCTCCCTCATTGCGCCATCGGACCGGTGGCATTTTCGGCATCGATGCAGGTGGACGCCGTGGTGCCCAACTTCCTGGCGCAGGAACAGATCGACCAGGGGTTGGGAGGCGGTCTCTTCGTCGATGACTGGATCGTCAAGGACGGCCATATCGACCTACCGACGAAACCCGGTCTCGGTTTCGAGATCGATGAAAGCGTCGCGCAGGTCACCCTGGACCAATACAGCGAGGAACTGGGGGGCGAGTACTACTACGAGTCAGACGGCTCGGTGGCCGACTGGTAGAGGGGGACACTTTAGATGCTCAGACGCAGAGTTGGGATTCGCAACTCTTTTGTTGCTGACGGGCTGCTCCTGGTTCGTGCACAGCCAGGGATTTCGTTATGACAATGTCGATCGCGTCGCCAGACCAAAGGACCACCCCATTCCGATCGTCGCCGACCCGACTCGTATCGACAGACCCTACGTCGTGATCGGCATGGTGCAGTCGGACAGCGGCGATATGGGGGGTATTGCTGAGCGTGAACTGAAGGAAGGTTTACGCAAGGAGGCGCGGAAGATGGGAGGGGATGCCCTGATCAATCTGCAGCGCAAGGCAGATCTGCGCGGTCGTCCCGAAACCCGTGCAGATCTTGATCGAAGCTCTGACCGCGAGACGATCAAATACAGCTGGGTCGCCGAAGCGAGAAAAAAAGCAGACGAACTAAAAAAGAAGTGGGAGGCCATGCGAGATCAGGCGACGGAGGTCAAGAAGCAGGCGGATCAGCTCAGCAAGTAGATGCCGCCATCCTGAACCGCCGCCGTCGGCTCTTCATCGAATCGATGGGGCACGGCAAGATAGTTGATCACGGCGATGGCAAAGGCGATGATGACCAGCCATTTCAAGCGGCTGCCATGACGTTTACGCACCCCGCGTAGATAGAGATACCCGGCGAAGCCCCACCAGGTGGGCAGGGCGAGTACGATCTTCGGGTCGGCTTTGCCGAGATATTCACCCGGGGCGCCAAACATCCACAATACGCCCATTCCCAATCCAAGCGTAAAGAAGAAGAAACCACCGCCAGCGGCATAGAATGTCGACGTTGCCGCCGTGTCGAGGGCAGGCAGGAAGCGGTTGAGACGCCCCCGCTTCAGCGACCGGCTTTGCAGCAAGTAGGCGCTGGCACCACAGAAGGCCAGGGCAAAACCGACGTGCCCGAGGAGGGTGATGAAGACATGGACCCCAAGCCAGGGGTACTTCACCAGCATCGAGCCTGCATCCTCGAAGCGCACCGGCATGAGCAGCGGATAGAGCAGGCCGAGAAATGCCACGGGGGCGACGAACAGGTTGAAGTGGCGTGCGGAGGTGAGATGTTCGAGGAGCAACCCGGCGACAAGGAAGGTGATCACCACGAGGGAGATGACGGAGACCATGTTGCCCAGAGGTGACTGACCCGAGAACAGGACGTGGAGCAGGATGCCCAAGCCATTGATGACGATCCCGGCGATGAGCGTGCTGCGCCCCCAACGTTCCCAGGTGGCGTGACCCCACCAGAGATGCCCCTGAAACAGCAATGATGCCGTCGCATACAGGCTGAGAGAAATACCGAGGAAGACGAGGCAGGACGTCGTTAGGTTGGTCACAACGCTACTTCCCCGTGGTCGCCGGATTTCGGGCCGAACGTCGTCAGGTTGGTCAAGGAGTAGTTTTCCCGTCGTCGTCAGATTCCATGTCGAGGTCGAAGAGGCTGCGAACCGTGTCGAGGCGGAGGTAGCCGTCGTCGAGGTTGGCCAACTCGCGGATCTGCACGAGGGGCTGATGCAGTAGCTTGTTGGCGTATCCCCGCAGCACTTGCTCCACGAGCCGCCGATCCTCGTCGGTGAGGTGGCCGAGTTTGCCCGTCCAGCGCGCCAGCTCCGCGGCCTGCAGGTCAGCGGCCTGCTCGCGCAGAGCGCGGATCAGTGGCCCGGCGCTGAGCGCGTTGAACCAGTGCAGGAAGTTGCCCAACTCGTCATCGACGATCTCCTGGACACGGCGAATCTCGCCCTCGCGATTCTGCCGGTTCGCCGCCACGACACTCTCCAGGTCGTCGATATCGAAGAGGAAGACGTTGTCTAGGTCGCGTACGGCGGGATCGACATCACGAGGAACGGCGATGTCGATGAGGAACAAAGGGCGGCCGCGACGCTGGCCCATGGCCTGGCGCAATGTCGCTGCGTCGATGACAAAACCGGGTGCCGCCGTGGAGGCGATGACGATATCGACGTCGCGCAGTGCTTCGCCAATCCTGTCGAGGGGGATGGCGTCGCCGTCGAATCGGCCCGCCAGCTGTTCGGCCCGTTCGACGGTGCGGTTGGCGACGATGAAACGGGTGAGGCCCGTGTCGACCAGATACTGCGCCGTGAGCTCGATCATCTCGCCGGCACCCAGCAGCAGCGCACTGCGACGTTCAAGGTTGTCGAAGATCTGACTGGCCAACTCGACGGCGGCAGTGCTCACCGAAAGGTGGCCGCGTCCGATGTCGGTCTCGGAGCGGGCTCGTTTGCCGACGCGCAGGGCGCGTTGGAAGACTTCGTTGATGACGAGGCGGGCGGAGCCGACGGCCTGCGATGTCTCCAGGGACTCGCGGACCTGCTTCAGAATCTGTGACTCACCGATGACGAGGCTGTCGATGCCGGAGGAGACGCGGAACAGATGAGTCGCTGCTTCGGCATCGATGTATTCATAGAAGCAGGGGGACAGATCTTCCAGATCGAGGCTTCGCTGCTCAGCCAGATACCGACGCACCGGCTCGAGATGTGGGCCGTCACTGGCGGCGTAGATTTCAGAGCGATTGCAGGTGGATAGGATGGCCACCTCTGACAGTCCGTAGCCCTCGCGCAACTGGCGTAACGAGTCGGGCTGATCATCCTCGGCAAAAGCGAGCCGCTCACGCACTTCAACGGGTGCGGTCGTATGATTGAGGCCGAGAGTAAGAAGGTGCATATATCACCGACGAAGGGGCGAAGCCAGACTACTATGCAGTCGATAGGACTCACCGCAATGGATAACTAACCATGTACTCACCAAACCGGCAACGAAACATCCTGCTTGTGATTCTGACGTTGCTGGCACCAGTGATGGCTCAGGCTGGGGCGTGGACGACGCCCAGCGGCACGTTGTGGACCAAAGTCAGCTGGTTTCACCAGTCGACGGATGAGTGGTACACCGACATCGCGCAGCCCATCCTGCTGGCGGACAACACCCTCGGGGAGCGCCCTGCGGGGTCGCGCCGACCGTATTTCTTTGATGGCCAGTACGAGTCCACGGCGGCCTTTATCGAGGGTTATTACGTGCTTACCGATGCCATCGACATCGGCCTGCAGGTGCCCTGGTCCGATCAATCCTTCGGCGATGATACCCGTCTCGATACGCCCGCCGAATCGGGCTTCAGCGATGTCCGCGTGTTCACTCGCTGGCGACTTTTCAGCAAACCCTTCCTGTTCACGCTGAAGGGGGAGCCAAAATCCCCTCGGGTGACTTTCGCAATGAGGATGGTCTGATTCCCGTTGGCGAAGGCCAGTGGGACTTTCACTTGGTATTGCAGGCGGGACGAAATTTCCCCGCCGGTAACCAAGTCATCGTCGGCCTGTCGACCCGTATCGATCCTTTGTTCGACAGCCCCTAACGGCCCGTTGAACGAGCCAGCCGGGCGCCGATCCTCTGCGCCGTCTCGTGGGCGCGACTGACGCAGTCACCCACCGAAATTCCACCACGGAAGTTGCCACCTATGTGCAGCCCCGGTTGCGCCTCTTCGAGGGCGTCGATGGTGCTCATGGCAGTGCGGTGGCCCATGACATACTGTGGAATCGCCCGCGGCCAACGGCGCAGGATGATCTCATCAGGCGTGGACTCGATACCCATGAGCTGCTGCAGTTCGTCGCGTACGGCCTCGATGAGGCGGTCATCCTCCCATTCGGTGATCTCTGGCTGACGGCGGCCACCGATGTAGGTGGTGAAGGCGGCGCCACCCTCCGGCGCCCGACCCGGGTAGGCGGAGGAATTCCACAGGGTACCGAGGATCCGCCGTTGCTCGACTCGGGGCACGAGAAACCCGAAGCCCGCCGTTGGGTCAGCGATGGGATGTTTGTTGTAGCCGAAGAACACGGCAATCACTGGTGGGTAGGGGATATCGCCTAGTGCCTGGGTAGGGATATCGAAGTCGAAATCCACCTCTGCGTAGGCGTGCGCGGGCAGTGTCAGCAGCAGATTGGTGGCCGTCACGATCTTCCTGCCAGTCTCGCCGTCAAAGTGCAGTTCGAAGGCTTCGCCGGTACGGCGGACCGACCGCAATGACAGACCTGTCGCCAGTCTGTCGCCCAGCGGTTCGGCGAGGGCGGCGACCAGCCTTTGAAGACCGTCGGCAAAGGTCAACATCTTGCCGCTTGGGCCGGCCTGCACTGCTGGCGCCCCATCGTCGTCGCCACTGGCGATGGCCGCCTTCTTCCGTTCCCGCGCCTTGTGGATTGCGCCACGGATGAGGCTGCCGTGGGTCTGCTCGAGCTCCCACAAGCGGCGAAATGCGGAACGCACGCACAACTCGTCGGGCACGCCGGCAAAGGTTCCCGAGACGAAAGGGTCGACTGCATAGTCGAGGAACTCGCGGCCCAAACGTCGCAGGACGAACTGCGCCAGGGTTTCCTCGGCATCAGCGGCGGCGCGGCGAACGAAGGGTTCGCGGGCAAGACGCAACTTGGCGCCGAGGGAAAACAGGTCGGATGTGAGCAGACCGGGAGGACTCATCGGCAAGGGGCGCAAGCGACCACCGCGCACAATAAAGCGGTTCTTGGCCGCTTCCGGTCGGGCTGCCACAACCTGTGCCGCAAGACCGGTATCGTCGAGCAGACGGCGCAACTCTGGTGAGTTGTCGAGCAGACTGTTGGGACCCGGCTCAAAGAGAAAGTCGCCCTGACGAATCGTGCTGATGGCGCCACCAGCACGGAGGCCTGCCTCGAACAGGCGCACCTGAGCGTGAGGTGCGAGTCGTTGCAAGAAATGGTCTGCCGCCAGGCCCCAAATACCGGCGCCAACGATGGCGACATCTGTGGTCGTGGGACTCACCCGGGCTCTTTCGAAAGAGGCTTAAGTATAGTGTACACTAAGAGATATGCCAATTTTTGCAAATGCTGGAAGCAGACCAAAATCGTTCTTGACTTCGCTTCACAGGGCGGACTACATTAGCACTGCGCTAAAGCAGTAACGGCGCATGGGGCCGACGAGGGCCGCCGGCCCCGAGCATGCTGCCGACTGGCCGCATTTCCCGTCTTCGGACGAAGCGCTGCCGGCCAGCTGATGAGCGCGAGGCGCCCGCCAATATTGCGGCGGCACGATACAGAAACATTCCGTGCCGGTGTACAGGGTGCCCGTAGCCGATACGAAAGGAGGTGGTCAGTGAGTAGTTGTATACCCGTAGGAGGTGCGACCACCTGACCTGATTTCGGTCATGTGTCCAGGTGGTCGCCCACCTGGTATAAGAGGTATCCCGGGCGCGTCAGCAGCGGCGCGCCCGGTTTTTTTTGCCCGTCATCGAATCGGCGCGGTGACGGTGCCGGCCTTGCTCGAATTCAGCGAGACTTCGTAACGAGAAAACCCGCAACCACATCCGCACCGCGCAATTCGACCTAGTCGGGGAGTGTGATCTTGTTGCTCACCTCGTGCGCGGAACGGGAGGGCAGAACCCGCTCGTTGCGGCAAGTTCGAAGCGTTTCACCATGCCCTATTGCAAGGGGCGTGCCAAACCGATGACGTCGCTCGAGAAAGTAGCCTAACTGGTTGAACTATTTGATAGGCAGGACTTCGAAGAGAATGTCATATGGCTCAGACCAAAACTGACAACAGTTTGGTCGCCAAGATCCATATACATCGCCTAACCAGTTTATGTACAGCAAGTTACGTTTCAGATGACAATTATCTGGTCGGTATGTGCAGCAACATGGTCAGTAGCGCCCACCGCCAACAGGGCTTGACGGTGGCCCTCTGTGAGCCAATCGTTTCAGCAACCGCTCCTTAATAGAGAGAAGCCACGATGATCATCGATTCGCACTCACACGCCTGGGAGTTCTGGCCATACGAACCTCCCGTTCCAGATCACAACAGCCGGGGTCTGGCGGAGTTGATGTTGTGGGAGATGGACCGCAATGGTGTCGATCAGGCGGTACTGGTCTGCGCCCGCATCGAGCACAATCCGGAGAATAATGAGTACGTGCACGATGTGATCCGTCGGCATCCGGACCGATTCATCCAGTTCGCCGATGTCGATTGCTCCTGGTCCGACACCTATCACACCCCTGGGGCGGCTGCACGGCTGCGCCAGGCTGCCGAACGCTACGAACTGAAGGGGTTCACCCATTATCTGAAGGCCGACACCGAGTGGTTTGCTTCCGACGAGGGACTGGCCTTCTTCGAAATGGCGGCAGAGTTGAAGCTGATCGCCAGTCTCGCTCTGGGGCCGGCGTGGCAACCGGCCCTGCAGGAGTTGGCGCGACGATTCCCAACGGTGCCCTTCCTCTGCCATCACATGGCGGGGGCGCGGGTCGGTGACGACGAACGGCTGGCGCGGATCACGGCCTCCGCCGCCGTGCCCAACATCTACATCAAGATGTCAGGTTTCCACTATGCGGCGCCGGCGACCTGGGAGTATCCCTACCACGACACCCATGACGTCGTGCGTGGGTTATACGATGCCTTTGGCGCCGATCGTCTCTGCTGGGGGTCTGACTATCCGGTGGTGCGCACGCACATGACCCACCAGCATGCCCTCGAGGCGTTTCGTAGCCACTGTACCTTCATCCCTGAACAGGACCGGTCGAAGATCCTTGGCTCGAGCCTGCAGCGACTGCTCGAGGCGGCGGGTCCGGCGACCTGAACGGGGTGCTTGAATGGCTGGATTTTTGGCTATATTGCTGATGTGATGACGACTGCCCCGCCCAACAGAGCTCCGCCATCGAATTGCCCAGCGCCCTCAAAGTGGAGCTGTGGAAGCGTGTGGATCGGCGCTTGCGCAACGGTGAAGTGCTGATCACCAACGAGCAGTTCTTCAAGGGCATGGTGCGTGATTTTCGCCGTCTTTGTCGGGGTCGCACCCGACCATGTGGCGAAAGTTCGACTCCTCGAGATGATCATGGAGGTCAACGAGAAGCATCCGCACACATACCTGTGTGCCGGAATCAATAATGCCGTCGATTCGTTCTGCAAATCCTGCTCGTGCGGCGCGTGAGATGATCGTGAGCATGGTCAAGGAGGGGCGCACCGCCGCATGGCTGGAAGGCCTCGGGATCGACGTCGATGAACGAACGTTCAACGATACAGTCGAACAGGCGATCATTCGGGTCACCGAAGGCAAGAAGCTGAGTGCACCGCCGGTGCGGCCGGAGGAGCGCAAACGTCGGATGCGTCGTGGTGTGTCGATGGCGGGTGTCAGTCAGACAAGCATAAAGGAGCCGGTGGTCGAGGCGGCGGAGCCCTCAGCATACGAGCCTGAGCCCACCGAAGAAGAACAGGCCCAGCGGGTCGAGGAGGATCGTGCGCGTGCTGAGGAACTGGCGGGTGAGGAGATCCACCGAGCGCCACGCAATCTCGACGCCTATATGCAGCAGAAGCTGCTGAACGAGGAGGAGGTCGCCGACCTCAAGAAGTTGTATGGGATCGACAAGCGCCTCGCCGATGGCGATATCGACGACGAGGAAGCGAATCGCCTGCGCAGTGAAATTTCCGATGTCGTGCGGGAGAAACTGCAGAGCCGCCTGCGCGAGGCGGTGAGCAACTCGGTGCGTTATATCACCGTTTTCGAAGCGTTACGACGTTTGCCGCAGGATCGAGACGTAGCTCTCAGCATGTTGATTCGTCACAAGAATCAGGTCGCCCCTGCTGAGGATCAAGACGTCAATCTGAGTATCGTCACCCATACGCTGAGCGAGGACGACGCATTGCTTGAGCAGCTCGGTCTGCTGATGGAGCGAAAGGATCCCGAGATGCGTATGATAGCGGCGAATATGCCGCCTTATCGACACATCTACGCCGGATCAGACGATTGGCAAGTTGACCGTCGATGCCAAGTTCGTCGACGACCTGCGCGAGCTGAGCCATGAGGAGTTGTCAGAGAGGCTCAATTCGGAAGACACGGAGGTACGCGTCAAGGCAGCGGCGGATATCAAGTGCATGGTCGCCCTGTTGACCAACCTGCTGAATTCGACAAGCGCTTTCCACAAGGAGTTGCGCCGATTGCTCATCGGTTCAAAAATGAAGAGCATGTTCGACGGATCCACCGACGAACGGGAGGGTCGCAACCGCGTCAATCAGTTTTTACGGCGGCGTCTCAACAGCATGTATCCCGGCCTGTCGCATGAGGAGCGGGCAGAGATCGACAAGATGAGTCAGGTCATCATGGAGGGCAAAGGAGAGGAAGAGGGGGAGGACAGGGCCAAACGTGTGTATCGTGTGTGACAACCCATGATGATCATCCTCCTCATCTGTGCCGCACAGTTGGTCGCCATACCGCTCCACGGACAATGGTCGGCGGAGCCGGTTGTGAGCGACCGAGAAGATTTCCGATTGCGTCTGCTGCAGGCCCTCGATCTCACACCGGGGCAGCAGGACACGCTGCGCCAACTGCGCGAATATCTGCAGCAGGACATCCAGGTATTACGTGACCAGGTGGCGGTTGGGGATATTCTGTCCCAAGAGGGCCGGTTGCGTTACGGGGACGTGATCGACATGTATCGGGTCACCCTCGATTCGGTACTCACATTTGAGCAGCTGCAACTGCTTGCACGTGCTCGTATCCACCTGTTCGATCTGGCCCTTTACGAGGGCCAACCCAAGCCGGATGTGCCACAACGACTGGCCGACGCTCTCGAACTGGATGACCTGCAACGTCGCCACTGGCTGGCGCTGCTGGCTCGGCAGCGGGACCAGGTGCGAAGGTTGCGTTCCGAAGGAGAGACGCTCTCTACCGGGGACTATCGACGACTGCTGGAAGAATTCCGATTTGCCTTTGAAGGCATCCTGACCCCTGAGCAACGTCTTGAACTCGAGCGCGTACGTCTGGCGCGAGTGCGGCGGGAGGAGGCGTTGGATGCGGCGCAGATGGATTTGTTGAACGAATTTCCCATGCCGATCGATGATGACTGGGAGTCACTCGAGTCGGAACTCGGTGGTACCGACGCCGAACCGTAGATGCACGACTGTGCGTCCCGTTTTTGATCGATGAACAGGAGCGTCATGCTACAACCATGGATTCGAATCGGCCAGCCCCTGGAGGATGTGGTCGATGACTACGAGCGCATCTTCGATGCCTGGCAGGCGGGCGGAATTGCCGGCCTCGTCTTCGGGCGCCTGCTGTTTGCTGATGACAACGGTGGTTTCACGGTGCCGGCGTATCGATCAGATCCGGAGATCTTCCGCCGACGGGGGATCGAACTGGAGGCGACGGACGCACCGCTGAACGCCGACAAGGAGAAGCGTCTGCAGCAGATGCTCGATGACGCCAAGCGTCGTGGCTGGGGGGTGCTGATCTTCTGCCCGGGTCAGGGCACACATCGGGCGACGGGATTGCCCGTTACCGAGGACCCCCACGGAGCGCAACTGCAGGCGGCGATCTGGGAAGACGTGTTCAGCGCCTTTCCGCAAGCCGATGGTGGCTTGATGGATGGCTGGACGGAGTCTGCCTACGAACTCATCTACCATCACGGCAACGCCGTCTTCCGTGAGATGAATGACAACGAGAAGAGCACCGCCGATGCACGTGGCTGGGATGCGCAGCGCCTCGACGCCGGCCGCGCACAGCTGCACACGCGCTTTCAGAATTTCAGCTCGAGGCAGGTCCAGTACTACGGCGATCACGGGTTTCTCCAGGGCATCAACCTGTTTGATCTGACGGAAGACGCCCTCTACTGGTTACGCTGGCGGCGCGATGACGGTCTGGCGACGGCCCGCGCTTTCCGCGGTGAACTTGACAAGTTGCCACGGAAGCTGCTACTGGGTAACGGCCTGCGCTCGGCGGTATTCAGTGGCATGACGGCCATCGATTATCTGGCCTGGGACGAGGTCATAGACATTTTTCAGGTGAAACACTACTTCTGGCACCGTGGCTTCGACGGCCTCTATGGTACGGTGGCGCGTTGGGTGCAGCAGATCCAGCGGTGGAATCCTGGTCTCTCAGAGACCGAATGTTTTACCGTCGCCCGCGCCTGGCTCGGCGTCCACCTGCCCCAGGTGGAATCCCTTGCTGACATGGAGCTGGGTTTTCCACAGGCCTTCTTCGACGAGGTCGTCAAAGAGGAGACAGCGCGCGCCCTGGCGGCGGTGAAAGATCCGCAGAAGATCCTTCCCTGGGTGGATACAGGCAGAATGCCACACGCCGGGGATCCGATGACGGCTGGGGATCTATACCGGATTCTGGTGGCCTCGGAGGAGGCGGGGTTGCAGCGGTTCCTGTTCCACAATCACGCACATTTGACGGCGGCGGAATGGAAGGTGATTTCGCGGATGTGTGGTGCAGAATGGAATGAGGACCCTGGGGGATACTGGCCGCCGGCGACGCCACGGCCTGCGGTGTTTGGCTAAGGCGGTTGTTCTGGGTCGGGCCTTCGCCAGAAGCCGCCATTCCCCATGGAGCGGAGAGAAAACTAAAAAAGGCTTCGGCTCCTTCGGGGTTCCTCGAATTTGGGGGACTGAAGGAAGCGGAAATCAGAGGTGGTTCACCCGTTTGGGAGTGTGGACATGGCTGAGTTGAGGTTGCCGGTGCGGTGGTATGGGGGTGCGGGGCATGTGTTTGATGATCTGGCGTTGGTGTTGGAGCAGACGGCGTTCATGATTGTGGATTCTGATTGTGGGGAGGGCAATTCTTATGTCGAGGATGGGATCGCGCCCGCGTTGGCGGCGGCGCGGGCGGCGGGTATGCATGTGATCTTTATCCACAATGATTTCTCCCTTGCCGATGAGCCTGGCAGTATCAAGCGGGAGATTCATGGGACTCGGTGGGGGAATGTGGAGGCTGCCACAAGGCCAGCCCCTGCACGTAGGCCCGTCGTACCGAACTACTCGTCGTCGATCCAACCGCTGGCACATGAGCCGGATTTTCCCAAGCGGGAGTGGTCCGGTTTTCATGAGACGCATGTGGACTATCATCTGCGCTGTCACGATATCAAGACACTGATCGCCGTGGGCTTTTCCCAACGGGCCTGTCTCTATCAGACGTGTGCCGGTGCGGTGGAGCACAATTATCGGGTCGTGCTGTTACGGGACTGCACGCAGTCTTCGGAGTATCCCGACACGGTCGACGAATCCCTAGAGGAGGGGGGCTGGTTGCGCAAGATCATGTTTCGCAACTTCGAGCATGTCATCGGCTATACATCGACAAGCGCCGAATTTGTCGGTGCACTGCAGGGGTAGGAGACAGGCTCTTAAGAGAGGATGTTGCGGGGGGCGAGGGATGATGCCGTCGTCGTCGCAATACACGTGATGACCCTGGACAAGGGCGACTCCGGCGAAGCGGAGGTAAATCGTGCTGTCAGACGCCCGCCTTGATGCTGCGCAACGGGATCGTGCCGAGTGCCTGCAAGCCGATATCGATACCGCAATGGCCTGACTGTCGCGAATGGCGCCAAAGTCAGCAGCCCCGCCCAGCCATTGTCGCAGGCCGCCTGGGCGACGAAGGTATTGTCTTCGAAGACCTTCAGTGTCACGATCGCCCACAGAAGGATCGGCGACCGCCATAGTTGTGGAACATGGGCTCCGCCACATCGACGATCGCCTCGTGCTCGTCACACAGATCCGCCGTATGGAACTCAATCATGTCGCCTCCGTACCCGCTGCGAGTGCCTCATCGACGGCGACCTCGGCCTGGGCCCAGTAGTCGGCATCCGTCTCGAACCCTATGAAGTCGACCCCCAACTGCACACACGCGACTGCCGAGGAGCCGATGCCGAGGAATGGGTCGACGACCCGGCGGGTGCGCTCCAGGCCGTGGAGGCGGACACACATCTCGGGAATCTTCACCGGGAAGGTCGCCGGGTGTGGCCGTTGTTTGTCGCGACTCTGAATGGTGCGGTAGGGGACGAACCAGGTATTGCCACGGCAACGACGGTCCTCTCGGGCGCCATTCCAACGTGCAACATTCGACTTGTCCTGGTATTCCACCCCCACGGCGAGGCGATCCAACGGCACATCCCCCGCCTTGGTGAGGTGGAAGATATATTCGTGGCAATCATTGATGTAGCGCGGACTGTTGATCGGTTTGTAATGGCCCACCGAAACATTGCCGGTGATGCCGGGGTAGCGGCCGACGTCTTCCTTCTGAATGGCGATCGACTTGACCCAGTGGATGACGTTCTGCAGTTCGAAGCGTTGGCGCAGTCTCATCAGCACTTCGAATGGCCCCCACGGGTCGGAGGGTTTGCCACCGATGTTGAGAAAGAGTGACCCGCCATCCGCGAGAGCACCGTGGACGGCTTCACCCCAGGCCCCCATCCACGCCACATAATCCTGCCGCTCGAGGGTGTCGTCGTAGCGTTTGTAGCGTGTGCCAAGGTTGTACGGTGGCGAGGTGACGACAACGTCGATGGAACCGGGATCGATACGCTCGCCGAGGCCGCGTACGCAGTCCTCGCCCCATACATCGACGGTCGATCTGTCCGTTGCACGATGAAAGCCGGCGTCGATTTCCATTCAGCACCCCAGGGCGTAGCCGTCACGTCGTGGATCGCCGCCGCCCATGAAGGCGCCGGAGTCTGGATCGACGTGAATGCCCTGGCCACCACCCACGCCGGCGGACCAGTCGCCGAGTTCTGATAACTGGTGGCCACGACGCTCGAGTTCGCCACGTACGTCGGCGGGGATGCGGGTTTCGATATCGACGTTGTGATTGCGTGTTGCCTTGAGACGTGGCGCTTCGATGGCGGCCTGCACGTTCATCCCATGGTCCAACACATTCATGATCATCTGCGGCGTCGTCTGCAGGATGCCGTAGGACCCCGGCGTGCCGATCAGCAAGCGCAGGCCATCCTTGTCCCAGACCTGCGCCGGCGAGACGCACATCTCGTTTTTCTTCGATGGGCCGATGGCATTGGGGCTGCCATCCACATTGTCGAACCAGCGCATGAAGTTGTTCAGTGTGATACCCGTGCCAGGGACGACCATGGCCGAGCCGAAGCCGGAGCCGAGGCTCTGCGTGCAAGCGACGGCATTGCCCTCGGCGTCGATGGTGTCAAAGTGGGTGGTGCATTCGTTTTTCATCCACGGTTCCGGATCACCGGGCGCGACTTCACCTTTCTGCTGTTCGGTGCGGAAGGTGTCACCCATCGACACTGCCGCGGTCTCGCCGATGAGCCTGCGCCGTTGCTGACAATAGCCATCGGAGAGCAACCCCGCAGTCGGGCTATCGGGCAGCGTGGCGTACTGGATGCGGTCGATGCAGGCCAGTTTTACCGCTTCGATAAAGGTGTGCAATGTGTCGGCCGTGTTGTGGCCCATGCCGGCGATATCGAAGCCCTCCAGCAACTTGAGGGTTTCGAGGTATTGAATCGCCTGGCACGGCGCTGGTGGCGCCCAGATGGTGAAGTCGCGGTAATCGACACCCAGTGGATCCAGCCATTGCGGCTTGTTGTCGATCAGATCCTGCTTTGTCAGCAGACCGCCCATCTCGGCCATGAAGGCGACGATAACGTCGCCGATGGCGCCACCGTAAAACACGTCGGGACCATCCGCGGCGACGGCACGATAGGTCTCGGCCAGGTCCTGCTGGATGAGCACCTCACCCGGCTCGGGGCAACGACCGTCCACCAGGTAGGTGCTGGCTGACGAGGGATACTTGCGCAGGTCGTTGACACTGCCGGCGAAGAACGAAGAGTTCTTGACGGTGAGGGCAAAACCACCCTCGGCAAGCTCGATGGCCGGGGCGAAAACGTCGGCGGCATCCATCGTGCCGTAACGGCGCAACGATTCCATCCAACCGGCGCAAGCGGCAGGCACGAGGGGGGACATGGGGCCGCGGTCCTGCTGAGACTCTTCCACGTACATGTCGATATCGGTTGCCGCCGGAGTCAGACCGACGTAGTCGCAGATCTTGTGTTCTTTCTGGCGCGCGGAGTAGATGTGCATATAGCCGACACCGCCGATGCCGGACATATATGGTTCGACGACATTGAGTGCGGCGGCGGTGGCGACGGCGGCATCGATGGCGTTGCCGCCATCCAACAGGATGCGTACCCCCGCCAGCGAGGCCAGGGGATGGCCGGAAGCGACCATACCCCGGCGGCCGGTAGCGGTGGCGCGATGAGTGAGTCCGTATGCGGGAAAGGCCATTCGACAGAGTTCTCCGGTGCGGTTAAGTTCGCGCCTAATAAAGGAAGGAAACCAAATGGAGCCAACAGCATGGACCGCATCGTAGATCTTCGCAGCGACACGCTGACGCGACCGACCGAAGCCATGTGGGATGCTATGCACCACGCCGAAGTCGGTGACGACGTTTACGGCGAGGATCCCACGGTGACCCGCTTGCAGGAACTGGCGGCGCACAAAGTAGGAATGGAGGCGGCCCTCTATGTGCCCAGTGGGACCATGGGCAATACGGCGGCCATGCTTGCCCACACCCATCCCGGTGAGGAGATGATCGCCGAAGAACTCGCCCACATCTACTGCTGGGAGGCGGGAACGTATGCAAACATCGCGGGGCTGACGGTACGCTCGGTGCAGGGTGACCAGGGCATCTTTACCCCACAGCAGTTCGAAGAGGTGCTGCGACCAGCCAATGCGCATTTTCCTCGCACGACCTTGTTGTGCCTGGAAAACTCGCACAACAACGCAGCCGGCGCCGTGTGGAGTGTCGACGAGATGGCTGCTGTCACCGACGTCGCTCGCAACAATGGGCTGAATGTCCATCTCGATGGCGCCCGTGTGTTCAACGCCGCCACGACCCTTGGCGTCGATGTCAAACAGATCACGGCCACGGTAGATTCCGTCATGTTCTGCGTGTCGAAGGGACTGAGCGCGCCCGTGGGGTCGTTGTTGTGCGGTACACGCCAGTTTATCGACGAAGCGCATCGGGCCCGCAAGCGACTCGGCGGTGCCATGCGCGAGGCTGGCGTGATCGCCGCCGCGGGGGTCGTCGCTCTGGAGAACATGGTAGATCGTCTGGCAGAGGACCACGAGACGGCGCGACTGCTGGCCGAAGGGCTGGGCGCCATCGATGGCATCACCGCCACACGGGCCCCTCGGCCGACGAATATCATCATGGTCAATGTCGCCGACTTGGGTTGGACAACGACGGACCTGGTCGAGCGTTGGGCGGCAGCGGGCATCAAGTGCAATCCGCGCCCACCTCATGGCGTGCGGTTGGTGACCAATCGGCACGCCAGCCAGCAAGATGTCGCCTACGTGCTGGACGTTACGCGCGAGATGGTGCGCTCAGCCGCCATCGCCGCCGGGTGAACCCCTGCCTGATGGCGACGATCGAACTGATCTACGATCCGGACTGTCCCAACACCGAGTCTGCGCGCGGGGTTCTGCGCCAGGCCTGTGCCCAAGTCGGGATCGTCGCAGAATGGCGGGAGTGGGATCGCTCCGATGCGGCGAGCCCCGTCCACGCCCAGAAGTACGGTTCGCCCACGATCCTTGTGGACGGTGTCGATGTTGCCGGGTCGGATACGGCAAGTGACGTTAAGGCGTGCCGGGTCTATCGCACTGCGGCTGGTCGCCGGCAGCCAGGACACCGAGTCGGGGGCTGATGCCCGAGAGTGCAGGGCAATCCCGTTCCCGTGGCGCCATCGCCGTAAGTCTGCTGCTGCTGGTGGGCGTGCTGGCTTTCGTCGCCACCTTCGTCCCCTGGCGTGGTTCACAGTCTCTTGACGCAACCGGTGGCGCGGTTTTCGCCGACCACCGCAACGCTGACGGTTCGTGGACCTACACCAACGCACTCGCTGGTGAGACCAGCCCATATCTACTGCTGCACGCACACAACCCTGTGGACTGGTACCCCTGGGGCCCGCAAGCGCTGCAGCGGGCTCGTGCCGAGGACAAACCGATCTTTCTGTCCGTGGGGTACTCCACCTGCTACTGGTGTCACGTCATGGAACGCGAGGTGTTCTCCAACCCGGAGATCGCCGCTTTGATGAACCAGTGGTTCGTCAATATCAAGGTCGATCGCGAGGAGCGTCCCGATCTCGACGGTATCTACATGGCAGCGACCCAATTGCTGACCGGTGGTGGTGGCTGGCCGAACTCCGTTTTCATGACACCGGAGCTGAAGCCATTTTATGCCGGCACCTACTTTCCACCGGAGGGCAAGTATGGCAGACCGGGGTTTCCGCAGGTGCTTACCGGTCTGCACCAGGCGTGGGAGCAACAACGGGAGCAGGTCGACCAGCAGGCGGAGCAGCTGACACAAGCTATCAAACAGAGTCAGGAGGCACGCACAGCGGCGGGAGACGCCGCCCTGCTGAGCCAGAGTCTGGTCGATGGTGCCATCCATCGCCTGCAAGGCCGCTTCGACGAGACGAATGGCGGCTTCGGTGACGCGCCGAAGTTTCCCCCGGACATGGATCTCGAGTTGCTGATGGTGCAATACGAGCGCACGAAAGATCCGGAACTACTGCACCTGGTAACGTACACGCTCGAACAGATGGCCCGCGGTGGTATCCACGACCACCTCGGGGGTGGATTTCACCGATATGCCACCGACGCCCGCTGGCGGATCCCCCACTTCGAGAAGATGCTCTACAACCAGGCGCCACTGGCCAGGGCCTATCTGCACGCCTATCAGTTGACGGGGGCCGAAGAACTGCGCGATGCAGCGCGGGACATCTTTGTGTTCACCGAGCGGGTCCTGCGCATGCCGGACAGTGGCTTCTACTCGGCCCTGGATTCAGAAACGCATGGTGTCGAGGGCCTCTATTATCTGTGGACGAAGGCACAGATCGAGGAGACTCTCGGAGCTGATGCGGGGTTGTTTTTTGTGCTATACGATCTGGCGCCCATGCCCGAGGGTGACCGGGGGGTCATCTATATACCGCGATCTCTGGCCGAGGTCGCCGCCGAGCGGGACATGGAGTCGCAGCAGCTGGACGCACAGTTGGCGCCGCTGCGGCAACGCCTGCTGCGGGTTCGCCAGCAACGGCCACAGCCCCTGTTGGACACAAAAATCCTCAGCGCCTGGAATGGGATGATGATCGACGCCTACGCCTACGCCTATCAGATCCTTGGGGACGAGGCGTATCTGACGACGGCCCGGCAAGGGGCGGCTTTTGTCTGGCAACGGCTGCGAAATGAAGAGGGCCGATTGCAGCGCAGCTTCCGCGATGGCACGGTCAGCCATAATGCATTTCAGGAGGATTACGCCTTCCTCGCGCGCGGGCTGCTGTCGCTCTATGGGGCGACACAAGAGCAGCGGTATCTGCACCAGGCGGAGCAACTGGTCGCCGATATGGACCGGTTGTTCTGGGATGCCGAAAGGGGCGGATATTTCACCACGGACCGGTCGGAGCAGCTGATCGCGCAATCGAAACATCCCTACGATGGCGCCATCCCCTCTGGTAACTCCGAGGCTGCCAATGTGCTGCTCACACTTGCGTCGATCACCGGCAAGGCTGCCTACAGCACGAGAGCCAGCGAAACGCTGAAAGCCTTCGCCGGCGCCATGGACCGCAGCGCCGGGGGGTTCTCGCGAATGCTGCTGGCGGCGCATCACAACTTGAATGGTTATGACGAGAGCTCCCCGTCCAGGTCGCAGCCTCCTCGGCTCGCAGGCATTCTCGCGGGTCTGACGTCGTCACAGACGGGTGCCGTGACGCTGCCCGATAGTCGCGACCACGTGCAGATCGAGGCCTTCGTGTCGGTGGATACGCTGTTGCCGGGCAGTGATTTTGCGGTCGCCGCCCGTCTGCTGGTGGCCCCCGGTTGGCATATCAACGCCCATCCCGCGAGTTATGATTTTCTGATCCCGACGACGCTGAAGACGATCTCGGAGTTGCCCTTGGAGAGGCTTTCCATCGACTACCCACCGGCAGGCGTATTCAAGCCGGGATTTGCCGACGATTCGTTGTCCGTGTATACCGACAGCGTCGTCATCCGGGCGACGCTGCGTCTCGACGCCGACGCCGAGCCGGGATCCGTCGAGGCACTGTCGGTGTCCCTGCAGTTTCAGGCCTGCAACGACGCACAGTGCCTGGCGCCGGCACAGGTCAGCCTGCCGGTGCAACCGGGTATGCCGCAAACCGATCCGTGACCCTTACTCGTTCCGTGGCATGGTCAACTTTGGCGAATGTTCCAGGGCGTCGAACAAGGCGCTGATCGGACGCTCGGCGCCATGGTAACGATCGGCGTGGGTGGCGCCATTCTCGAGCTTGAGCACACCCCGTGGACAGACGGCGGCACAGACACCGCAGCCGACGCAGGAAGCGCGCACGATATTTTCGCCTTTTTCGGCGTAGGCGCGCACATCGATGCCCATCTCGCAATACGTCGAGCAGTTGCCGCAGGACATGCATTGACCACCATTGGTGGTAATGCGGAAACGACTGAAGAAGCGCTGCACCAGACCGAGGATTGCCGCTTGTGGGCAACCGAAGCGACACCAGACACGACTGCCGAGCAGTGGGTAGAAACCGACGCCGACGACACCGGAGAAGACGGCGCCGATAAAGAAGCCATACCACTGACGCAAGGGCCCCGCCCAGCTGCCATAAAGATTTCCCGTCATCTTATAGTCGATCCACAACGACGCGGTGACGGCAAGGACGGCGATGAGCACCGAGTGGACCAGCCAGCGTTCGATTTTCCAGGCTGAGGTGGACTTGCTCGACAACTGGCGGAAAGGGTCGCCGAGGGTTTCGGCGAGGCCACCACAACCGCAGACCCACGAGCAATACCAGCGCTTGCCGAAGAAGTAGGTGAGGATCGGCGTCGCGATCACCATGGCGATGGCAAAGCCGAGCAGGAAGAGGCCAAAGGGACCGGCGCCGAGGAACTGTCCAGCCACTTTCTCCGGCCACAGATAATCTTGTTTTAGTGGCCAGACGCCGTTGAATTCCATGTAGGGCTGGCGGAAACGCACGAGCAGGTTGGGCAGGAACCAGGCGAAGATCAGCTGGAAAAAGGCGACACTCGCCGTGCGGATCTGTTGATACCGATCGTGTCGGTACTTCATCATCATGCGCACACCGAAGACCAGGATCGCCCCCGTATAGAGCACACCGTAAAGGAACCACTTCTCGGCGGGATACCCGGTCATGACGCGCGCCAGGGGGTCGACGACCCGGATCAGACCGGTGGGGCCGGCGCCATCGACGGGCTGGCCAAGAACCTGCGGGAACCAGTAGAGCAACACGTAGAGGGCTGTCATGCCGATACCGGCGATCCACGCCGCACCGCCACGGGCCAACAGACCACTGAAGTAGATGCCGTCATGTTTGATGCCGGCAACGCTACCGCGGTGCTGGAGCCAGAACGCGAGGGCCGCCCCCACAGCGAGGAGCCCCAGCGACAGGGCCAGCCCTAACCAACTGCCGGCGAGGAGGCCACCGGCGGTCTGCACGATCAGCGACAGCAACCCCACCGCGACCATGGCGAGCGAGAATTTCAAGCCGCCGGACAGCGGCTGAGCGTGTGCGGTCTGGGCGACCTGCGGTTTGCCGAAACCGATCTCTTCTTCGTCGAACTCGTAGCTCAGGGTATCTGCGGAAAGGGACATCAGACCAGGGCCTCCTTGAACTGAGCCGTCGCGTGGGCTTCGAAGCGACGGAAGAACTCGGGGTCGAAGTTGGCGTCAGCGAGATGCTCGAGCACGTAGTCGAGGGGTCGTTGTTCGGCGATCCACGCTTCGCAGACCCGATGGCGGAAGCGGACGCCCATGGTGTTGATGCCGATCACCCGATCCTGCAGGTAGACGATGCGGATACTGTGATTTCCATTCGCATGTTCCCAATACAGGTTCTGCTCATCCGGTACGCAGAGGTTGACCTGGCCGTAGGTGTGATATTCGAGGTCAAGGAATTTGGCCGAGTTGTACCAGATGCCTGGATCGTAGATCGCCTCTCTGCCGGCCAGTACCTGAGCGGCGATGCGCGCCTGGCGCTTGCCGGTGTACCAGACTTGCTGCAGCAGGTTGCGTGCATCCCCATCGGTGACGATTTCGGCGCAGTCGCCGGCGGCCAGCACATCGGGCACGTTGGTGCGCAGACTCCAGTCGACGAAAACGCCACGGCCCGTGTCGATGGCCGTGTCCTTGACCAGGTCGGTGTTGGGGCTGACGCCGGCAGTGAGACCGACCAGTTGGCACTCGATCCGTTCGTCGGTGTCGGTGATGACCGCACACGCACGGCCACTGTCGTCCCCTTCGATTTCTTTCAGACCCGTTTCGAGCTTCAGGCCAAAGCCGGCTTCACGGATCAGGCGACTGACCATTCGGGACTCTTCGGCGGGCAGGATGTTGTTCCAGTAGGAATCCTCGCGCACCAGGAAAGTGACTGGCAGACCGCAACTGTGCAGCATCTCCGCCAATTCGATGCCGATCAGACCGCCACCGACGATAACGGCCTGGCGTGTCCTTTGCACGGTTTCGTGCAGACGCTGCAGATCGGGCAGGTCGTACAGGCCCTGGACACCCTCAAGATCCTGACCGGGCCAGCCAAACTTGTTTGATTTGGCGCCCGTGGCGATGAGCAGCTTGTCATAACCGAGATCACCCCCCTTGTGCAGTGCTAGCTGCTTGGCATCGGTATCGATGCCGGTGATCCAATCACGCACCAGATCGATGCGCTGCTCCTCCCAGATTTGATCCGCGTGCGGTTTCGTATCCTGATAGGACATGTGCCCCATGAAGATGTACATCAGCGCCGGGCGGGCGTAGTGATACTTTGATTCCCCTGAGATCATCGTGATCTTGCAGTCGTGGTCCAGCTGGCGCAGTTCAAGCGCCGCCGTCGCTCCGGTGATTCCATTGCCGATAATGACGACGTGCACCGTTTTAGGACCTCCTGCGCAAGAGGAAGTGAGCCACCCGTGGCGACCCACAGGCAACAGTATAACTGATCCCGGCCAATATTTCGTGAATTGTTCACTGCCGCCGATGGGGCGTTTGTCTTTCCTTTGTGGGGAAGAGGGCATTGAGCCTGGTGCGCTCTCTTGCGGATGGCACGCATCGTGCCGGCATCTATGACGTGACCTGGGATGGCAAAGACACAACGCTGGCCACAACATTGCCAGCGGCACGTATCTCTACAATCTGGAAATGCCCGCAGCCGGCCTTGCCGTAACTCGGCGTATGACGTTGGCCCGTTAACTCAAACGCCGATCCACACCGCCTGTTCGACAGAGGCGCCCACCTTTCGAGGTGGGCGCTTTTTTCGTAGTTTGGGCCCAACCTTCAATAAAATCAACTGGTTGAAGCGAACAGGACGAATAATTGTGATACGCTTTTTGCGGGTTACCAAGATGCTGGTCATCGTCCTCGGGTTATTCTCGTTGTCGGTACCCACGGCGGCGCCGGCGCAGGACAACACGGTCGAGCAACTGAAGGAATTGCAGGAGTTGCGCAAGGAAGTGGACCGCAAGAAGGCTGAGCTGCGCCGCGAACTGCGTCTGTTGAAAGATGTACTCGGCGAGGAACCCCGTGATGAATTGATGGAGTTGGCCGATGGTTCTATCGGTGGTATGACAGCCGAGGAGCTGGCGGCAGAGCTGCGCATTCTTCGCGATGAGATCGATCGCCTGCGCCAGGCGATGGCCCGTGGGCGGCTCACAGCCGAGGACGCCAGATTCGAGGTCCAGGGCAGTACCCGGACGCGCCTGGAATGGGGGGACATCGACTTTGTCGCCGGGGATGCGGACGTGCGCCAGTTGCTGCGTACGAAGGTGCGTGTTACCGGCAACCCGCGACATGATACGCAGGTTGTGGTGGAATTGCAGGACAGTCGTATCTGGGGCTCGGAGTTCAACACCTTCGATGCCAGCGGCGACCAGGTCGATCTGCACCTCGCCTACGCCGAATTGCAGGAGGTTTTTGGCAAACCGTTGCGTCTGCGCCTCGGTCGCCAGGAGCTCGACTACGGCAGTCAACGGTTGCTCGGGCGCGGCGCCTGGGGTAATACACCGCGGGCTTATGACGCACTCGTTCTGCGGTTGGGCGACGCCAACTGGGTCGATGGTTTTACGGCGAAGCTGGACGAGAAAGGGGTGAGGGACCATAACCTCTTTGGTCTGTGGAGCAGCCTGCGTGTCGCACAAGGCCACGATGCCGGCCCGTATCTGCTGGTGGAACAGGACAAAAATAGCGGTCCTGAGCGCTTGCTGCGGCTCACCGGGGGGACTCGCTTCACCGGCTCAACGACAGGCACGACCGGTCACCTTTTCGGTTACGATGTCGAAGCGGCCCTGCAGACCGGGGAGGTCGGATTCGAGGATGTCTTCGCCTGGATGGGCACCGTCACCGTGCGCTACCACGGTCCCTCATGGACACAGCCGGAGATTCGACTCGGTTTCGATATGTATTCCGGGGATGCCACAGCCGCCGATGGGGATCGGGAAGCCTTCGACAATCTGTTCGCCGCCCGACATTCGTTCTTCGGACTGATGGACCTGTTCAAAAGTTTTCCCAACGACACGGATGACGGCGGTCTGATGGATGTTCGCCTCGTGGGAGAGATGTCGTCCTCAGAGAGGGTGCGCGTCGGTCTGCATCTGCACAACTTTGTTCTTGTGGAGGACCGGCTGGGGGACAAAGCTCTCGGTCAGGAAGCAGATGTTGTCGTCACCTGGGACTACAATGAGGTCACCAAATATCACTGGGGTGGTTCGATCTTCGTGCCCGGCAATGGCATGAAATTTCGCAGTGGTGGCGAGGACCCGGCGTTCAAGACGTGGATGCAACTCGTCGTCAGATTCTGAGGCGCCCGCAACGGTCAGGCACTGCTGCGCAGGTTCTCCACCAGTTTGCGGACCGTCGGTTCGATGGCACGACCAACAGCGATGACATCATCGAGGGAAATTTCGTACTGAGGTAGCAGAAATTCCGACAGGAAGGGCTGCAGGCGTTTTTCCAGGTCCTCTCCAATTCCGGGCCCTCGGCGCCGATGGTGCTCAGTGTTGGCGGTCAACTGAAGCAGTATTTCCAGATCGAATATCCCCGGTGGAAGTTCCGCGTCGTGGGCAGCCGTATCGTTGCGGAAAAAATAGGGGACTGCAATGTTGCCTGCGTCGCAGGCAGCAGCGAGAACAAGATGAGTCTGACCTACAGTTATATCGGCGATGGCGATCCTCACCAGGATACACTCGAACTCGATTTTGAGCGCGCCCGTAACTGCCGTCTACTGCTGAAGGACGGGGCCGTCTTTCTGAGCGACGAGGTAGAACCTCAATTTCAGTCGCCTGCTGAAAATGGCCAGTCCGAGGCGCCCCCACCTGAGTTTCGACAGCCTGCCAGTCCAGATCGACCGGGTGTGTCTGCCTGAGGTGTCGTTATACCCCTTATATTATGGTGTCCGAATTGACAGTGTCCGAAAGCGGCAATAGCATCAACCAAGAAATGACTGACCAGTCAGTCAGATCGAAACAGCGTTCAGTCGAACGAGGAGAGAGCACGTGAAGGGTTGGAGTAAAGTCCCCCTGGTCGCGTTGGCAGGATTGCTGCTGGGCTGTGGCAACGACGAAGCAGCGGACGGCACCGGCGGAGGTGGAGCAGGAAATTGGGGCGGTGGGGAGCGCAAGGAAGCTGCCCTTCCCGTCAAGACCGAGGCCGTCACCAAGGGCGAGATCACCCGTTTCATCGAGACCCACTCCCGCCTCGAGGCTGAGCGCTGGGTGGAAGTCGTGTCGCGGGCCCAGGGGCTGGCCCAGCGGTTGGCCGCCGAGGAGGGGGATCAGGTACGGGCCGGACAGATCCTGGTACAGCTGGAGAAGGAGGAACTGCTGCTGCAGATGGAGCAGGCGAAGGTGGCCGTTAGTCAGGCGCAGTCAACTTTCGAGCGCACCCAGACACTCCACGAGCGCCAGCTGGTGAGCCAAGAGGAGTTTGAGAACGCCCGCAACCAGCAGGAGAACACGGCAGTGGCGCTGCGCGAGGCCCAGCTACGCCTCGATTACGCCGATATTCGCGCACCCATCGACGGCGTCGTCATGATGCGCAATGTGGAACGGGGGGACCTGGTGCGCACCAACGATGCGGTGTTTGTCGTTGCCGACCTCGAACCACTGCAGGCGCGAATCCGTGTTCCCGAAAAGCGCATGTCCCAACTGCGACCACAACAAGCAGCTCGGATCACCGTCGATCCCGTCCCTGGGCGCGTCTTTTCCGGGACCGTTCGCATGATCAGCCCCGGCGTCGACCCGACGAGTGGAACGGTGAAGGTGACCGTCGACGTGCCACCGGAAGGCGTGCTGCGTCCGGGTATGTTCGCCACCGTGCGGATCGTCACCGACAGTCGCCAGGATGCCCTCATCATACCCAAGAAGGCGCTCCTGCTGGAGACGGATGAGGATGATGTATTTGTCGTGCGCGATGGCCGCGCCGAGCGCATCCGCATCGAGTTGGGATACACCGATGGCGATCGAGTGCAGGTCATGTCCGGCCTTGAGGTCGGTGATGAGGTGATTACCGTCGGTCAGGAAGGGTTGAAGGACAACGCCCCGGTGCGCATCGTGGGCGGAGGCGAGTGATCACGTGAAGCTTGTCGATTTCTCCACTTCCCGGAGGGTGACGGTGGCCATGATCATGGTCGCCATCGGCGCCTTCGGCATGGTGGGTTTCTCCCGGCTGTCGGTGAATCTGTTGCCCGACATGACCTATCCGACGATCACGATCCGCACTGAGTATCCGGGCACGGCGCCGGCGGAAGTGGAACGGCTGATCTCGGAGCCCATCGAGGGGCTCGTCGGTGTGGTGAGCAATGTGGTACGCGTCAGTTCCGTATCACGTCCCGGCATGAGCGATGTCATCGTCGAGTTCGGGTGGGGCACGGATATGGACTTTGCCTCATTGGATGTGCGCGAGAAGCTGGATCTCGTCGAACTGCCACGGGACGCTGGCAAATCGATCCTGCTGCGCTTTGATCCATCCCTCGATCCGATCCTGCGCATCGCCCTCTATGGTGGCAGCAGTCTGATGGAACTTCGGCGTGTCGCCGAGGACCGTATCCGCCTCGACTTCGAAAGTCTCGAGGGCGTCGCTGCGGTCCGCGTCGAAGGCGGTCTCGAAGAAGAGATTCACGTCGAGGTCGAAACGCATCGGTTGGCAACCCTTGGCATTCCCATCAGTCAGGTGACACAGAGACTGGCGGCGGAAAATGTCAATCTCACAGGTGGCCTGCTGAAGGATGGCGAAGCGGAGTTCCTCGTGCGCACGCTGAACGAGTTTACCAACACGCAGGACATGGAGCAGATCGTCATCGCCCAGATCGGGGCGGCTGCGGTGAAGTTGTCCGATGTGGGTCGCGTCACACGCGGTTACGTCGAGCGTGACGTGGTTACTCGCATCAATGGCCGCGAAGGGGTGGAGATCGCCGTCTTCAAAGAGGGTGATGCCAACACCGTGGATGTGTCAGCCACCGTGCGCGAGCGTCTCGGCGAATTCCAGGCTCGCTTCGGCGATCTGCTCGGTGATGCCGAGGTGGAGATTGTCGTCGACCAGGCGACGTTCATCCAACAGTCCGTGAACGAGGTGCTGACGACGGCGCTCATCGGCGGGGTTCTGGCGATTATCATCCTCTTTCTGTTCCTGCGCGACATCAAGAGCACGGTGATCATCGGCCTGTCGATTCCCATCTCAGTGGTGGCCACCTTCTTTCTGATGTTCGCCACGGACGTCAGTCTGAACATCATGTCACTCGGCGGGCTGGCACTGGGTATCGGCATGCTCGTCGACAGTTCCATCGTCGTTCTCGAGAATGTGCAGCGCTATCGCGACGACGGGGACCGGCCGTTG
>Ga0310124_10000220_pt1 | contig 39112 bp, 39 predicted proteins | sample CB11b_AW_Bot5_MG_FD_203507 | JGI IMG/M metagenome (GOLD analysis project Ga0310124, IMG submission 203507) | Marine microbial communities from Western Arctic Ocean, Canada - CB11b_AW_Bot5 | ecosystem: Environmental > Aquatic > Marine > Oceanic | place: Canada: Western Arctic Ocean | collected...
AAAAGGGCTATCGCTTATCGGAAAATAGAGGACATTCCTGAAGAATGGGGAACTGCCGTAAATGTTCAGGCTATGGTCTTTGGAAACCTCGGAGATGACAGTGCAACCGGAGTAGCTTTCACTAGGAATCCTGCGACGGGGGAGAACAACTTCTATGGGGAATGGTTGGCCAAGGCCCAAGGTGAGGACGTTGTAGCTGGTATCAGAACTCCAAATCCTTTGAACGAAGTTTACAGGACTGAGCATAGTGGTAAACTAGCAAGTTTAGAACAAGATTATCCTGATTTGTATAGAGAATTGGATGATATCAGACTCGGGTTGGAAAAACATTACCACGACATGTTGGATATTGAATTTACCATCCAATCTGGGAAATTATGGATGTTGCAGTGCAGAATAGGAAAGAGAAATGGACCGGCTGCAATTAGAATGGCATCCGAAATGGTAAAGGAGAAACTGATAGACGAGAAGACTGCTATTGGAAGAGTGGCCCCTTCTCAACTCGATGAGCTTTTGCACCCTATTGTAGATCCGGAGGCTGAAAAGAGTACCAGTTTACTGGCTAAGGGACTGCCTGCCGGACCAGGGGGAGCTAGCGGGAAAGCTGTCTTCACTGCACAGGACGCTGTTGATTGGGAAGCTAGAGGTGAGAAAGTGGTATTGGTTAGAGAAGAGACAAATCCTGAAGATGTTGAAGGTATGAGGGCCTCAATTGCAATCCTGACTTCAAGAGGTGGAATGACTTCCCATGCGGCATTGGTGGCCAGAGGATGGGGAATGTGTTGCATTGTCGGAGCTGGAGAAATGAAAGTAGACTCTGCTCAAAGGGAATTTACAGTGGGAGAAACAACAATTCGTGAAGGCGATAAAATAACTCTGAACGGTACTGTAGGCAAAGTCTACGAGGGTGAATTGCCACTGATTGAACCTGAGATAACCAGTGACTATCTTTCCCATTTCCTAAGTTTGTGTGATGGCATCAGAAAACTGAAAGTCCGAACTAATGCTGAAACACCTACAGATGCAAAACGCGCCCTTGAATTTGGAGCTCAGGGCATCGGTTTATTCAGAATAGAACATATGTTCTACGGTGAGGGGTCTGAAAAGCCATTATTTCATCTGCAAGAAATGATAATGTCAAATAACGCTGAAGAGAGAAAAACTGCGTTGGATTCTCTATTTCCCTTCATGAAGAATGATATCAAAGAGACATTGAGAGCAATGAAAGGACTGCCCGTAACAATCAGATTGATGGACCCACCTCTACATGAATTCATTCCTCATGATAAGAAGAGGCAGAAACAACTTTCTGATTCACTTGGTATAGATTCAAATGAACTTGCCCGGAGATCTGATGCTCTGAAAGAATCCAATCCAATGATGGGGCATCGCGGGGTGAGATTAGGTATAACTCATCCTGAGATCACCGAGATGCAAGCCAGGTCTATTCTGGAGGCAGCCGCTGAACTTACGAGTGAGGGTGTTGAAACCCATCCTGAGATAATGGTACCTTTGACAGGAATGTCTACTGAATATGATCACCAAGAAAAGATAATTAGGGACGTGGCATCAAAGATTGATAATCTCGGCAATTACATGGTTGGGACTATGATCGAAATTCCAAGAGCGACCATAATCGCTGATAAGATTGCCGAAAAAGCCGAGTTCTTCTCATTTGGTACCAATGACTTGACACAGATGACATTCGGTTTCAGCAGGGATGATACGGGGGGATTCATGCCCTCGTATCTGGAGCAGGGACTCCTGCCCGAGGACCCCTTTGCAAGTCTGGATGAAGGAGTCTGTGAATTGGTGCGAATGGGTATTGAAAAGGGAAGGGGGGCCAGACCCGATTTGAAAGTTGGAATCTGTGGTGAACACGGAGGCGATCCAAAATCTATTCACTTTTGCCATGACGTGGGCATGGATTATGTGTCATGTTCACCATTTAGAGTACCCATTGCTAGGCTGTCTGCGGCACAGGCAATGCTGAAATAATGGGAAATAATCGAATCGATGCCAAGAGACTTCTAGAATTAAGCGCCGGACTTGGAATTCTGACTTTGGTAACGACTTATCTTGTTTCGACCACAAGTGGAAGAGTAGCAGCCTTTATTCCTATTATATCTGAAATGCCATTCGCTGAACCAGAATCCAGCATGTTCAGTGCAGGCCTGACTGTAAGTATTTCTTGCTTCATTCTGCTCACGCAGACCTTCCACCGAATACTTGAGCCACTGGCAAGAAAGGCTGGGGGGAATTATGAATCATGGAATGATCTAATTAGAATTATAGCATCGTTTGGTGGAGTATGTGGAATTATAAGCGTAAATTTCCATTGGAATATATACCCTGTACTGCATGGAGTGACAGCTGGTGTGCTGTTCACCTCTTTCCTGATCTGGGCCACCTTTGCAAATCATCTTCTGGAAAAATCAGGGAGGGGTCACGATATTAGGAAATTGGCAGTCTATGCTGGGTGGGGATTCTATGCATTGATGGTGATTTTCAGTGCTTTGGACAGTCTGAAACTTGTTGAAGAGGGACATGGATTCTTTTACAGGCTAGATAATCCTCCAACTGTTGATCAAGAAAGATCGACCTATCTTAATCTGACTGCTCTTTGCGAATGGGGAATGGTCTTTTCATTCTACATTGGGGCATTCACCTATCGTAAAGAATTGGAAGGGACTTCGATTTAATTCTTGAAGAAAGCTAAGTGTTTATAGTGGGGCTGTATTGAAGTCACGTTTGGCGTCAGTCGACCAAGAATTGTTATATGCTATCCGAGCGATTGAGGTTCTACTTGAATCGGGTGTTGGTGTTGCTGAAGCGATGAAACACATTGCTGATGAGGACTATGGCGATCTTAGTGTGATTTTCAGACAGATATTCTCTGATACTGATAGTGGCAGAAACTTCAGTGATGCTATGCGCACTCAAATGCGAAGTACCAGTTCTGCTGGCCTGAGAAAGGTATTATCCGCCTTAATTATGTCTATAGAAGAGGATACGAATGTTATAGATCGGCTGAGATCTATTGCTGAAAAAGAAGCAAGGGATAGAAGAATAGATTTGGATGCCTTCATAGAAGGGCTGACTGCTACTTCTGAACAATTCCTAATTGTATCTATATTAATTCCAATTATTGTGGTTATTGGGGCCGTAGTTAATGGATTAGTCGAATCCGCTAAGGCCGCCGGAGGTGGATTCATGGGTAATACACCAACTATGCCTGACGCCTGTGTACCTGCTCTTTTCCTAATTGCCACAATTGCGATTGCCGGAATGGTTCTACAAACCAAATCACGGGAGCCTGGTGTATGAGTTTTCTAGACGATTTATTCAGTGGGGATGGAATGGGCCAGATACACGGACTCATATGGATAGGACTTGGTATCTGGGCGATTGTGGGCCTATTGTTTTACATGCCTGCAAAGAAAAAACTGGACCAGATAAATGAACTGGAAATGGTCTGGCCTGATGTATTAGCAGACCTTGCCGAAGAACTAAGGGCTGGAATGGGGGTAGAATCTGCACTAGATGCAATAGCCACCGGCAGAAATGACAGGATGGGTCTGATGCTAAGAGATACCGTCAGCAGAATGAGAGATGATGGGTTCGGTGTGGCAATGAAAGATTTCGCGAAAAGAACTGAATCCCCTATGATCTCAAGGATTGTCAGTATCCTAAATATTGCATTGAGTTCTTCTGGTAGCTTTGCCACGACTCTGGAAAATATTTCTGAGGAGTTCTGGGAGATCTATATGCTTAGAAAGGAAAGAATTACCAAAACGCAAGGAACAGCAAATTTCATCCTTTGGGGGGGCTCTATAATTTGTCCTATTTTGTTGGGATTGATAGTGGCCGTCTTTGGTAGCGGTAAAGCCGGATCCTTCACTCTGGATATAGAATTGAGCCTGTTAAATCAATCAATGTTTTTCTATATGATGGTATTAGGTGCCGGAGGGGTTTGGATGCAATCCGTAATATTACAAACTACTAAAACTGCCATCTGGAGAATGCCGATCTATATGTTTTTAGCAACAACTACGCTATTACTAGCACTGAAAATCTCAATTGTATAAATATGGAACAAGGACGAATTATTGAAAAATACCCCGCAGCCAACATCGTGGAAAGACCCGATGCTGAGCGACCACTTTACCAAGTCACAAAAGCGACCAAATCCCCAAGTTATGGTGTCTTGAAGCCGTTATTGGATGATGATAATCTGGAAGAAATAATGTACAATCATCCAGATAAACCAATTATGGTAGCACATCGAAAACACGGAATGTGTGTCACCAACCTGAAAATGACAGGAGATGAAGCGGCTTCCATTATTCAAAAAGTCGCGAAATATGTAGGGAGGAAAGTTGGACCTGGTAACCTGCTGCTGGACGGTAGATTACCTGATGGTAGCCGAGTGAATGCTACTATTCCACCGGTTTCCCCGAATGGCCCTACTCTAACCATAAGAAAACAGCTGAGTGATCCATTGACAGTTGTGGATTTAATGAAATTTGGAACCATTTCACCAAGGCTGGCATCATTGCTATGGGTATTTGCTGACGGAATGGGATCTGCACCATGTAACATACTGGTTGCTGGAGGAACAGGTTCAGGGAAAACAACGACACTAAATGTACTTGGAGCTTTCATACCTTCCAAAGATCGCCTGATTACAATTGAGGATGTTGCAGAAGTTCAGTTGATGCATGAGCATCACGTACAGCTTGAAACCTTCAACTCAACAAAACCCGAAGAACCTGAAGTGAATATGGATTCATTACTGAAGAATACCTTACGTATGAGGCCAGACAGGATAATCGTTGGTGAAGTACGTGGGCCTGAGGCCAAAACACTGTTTACAGCCATGAACACGGGACATGAGGGATGTTTTGGTACTGTTCACGCCAACACGGCTCAGGAAACTGTTTCAAGGTTGATCAATCCACCTATGGATGTTCCGCCTATAATGATGAATGCACTGCATCTGATAATCATGCAAAGCAAGATTGCGGTTGGTGGCAAACACATTCGTACGCTAACCGAAGTATCGGAACTAGCGGGACTTGAAGGTAATAAACCGAGACTCAACACCTTGTTCAAATGGAATGGACAGACTAACCAACTAGTTGAGACTGGAGTGCCTAGCAAACTACGTGAAAGGATCTCCAAGGCCGCTGGTGTTTCTCCAAGGCAATTTGATGAGGTTGTTCAGAACCGGCAGAAGATACTTGAGTCTATGCTGCAAAGAGGAATGGCTGACATTAAGCAAGTTAGTACCGTTGTACAGAATTATTACGCCAAGATGTAGACACCATGGTAAGTACTTATTCTGAGGCAGGCGTCGATATTGATGCCAGTGAGAAGGCCACAGAAGCCTTGATTGCTCAGATCAAAAATGTTGGTAGAAAAGGTGATGGAGAAGCTATAAAATTAGAAAATGGATTTGCCGGATTAGTAAAACTGGGTGATGGAGCATTGGCCATTTGTACGGACGGAGTTGGTAGCAAACTTCTACTGGCTGGAGAACTGGATTCCATACATACTGTTGGTATTGATTGCGTAGCCATGAATGTCAATGACCTGATTTGTGTCGGGTCCGAACCTCTAAGCTTTGTAGATTATATTGCTCTTGACAAACCGGATGAAGATTTGATGGCAAAAATTGGAATGGGATTGGCTGAAGGATGCAGACAAGCAAATTGCACTCTTTCTGGAGGGGAAACTGCAATATTGCCAGAATTAGTTCGTGGTTTTGATATTGCAGGAGCTTCAGTCGGATATGTCAAACAGAAAGATATAATCGATGGAACTCAAATCTCTGAGGGTGATGTCTTGATCGGTCTGAAATCAAGCGGTCCTCATTCAAACGGGTACACCTTAATTCGCAAATTGTTTGATGGAGACAAGAAAATTGGAAAACAACTCGTTGAACCTACCAGAATTTATGTCAAAGAAGTAATGGATTTGGTCAAGCAAGTAGATGTTCATGGAATAGCTCATATCACTGGAGGAGGATTAGACAATATCAGTCGAATAAATGACAATTTCCAGTATGTAATTGATAATCCACTACCAGTTCTTCCTGTATTTGATTGGTTACAAGAAAAAGGAAATGTTGAGAAGAAGGAAATGTATCGAACATTCAATATGGGAATGGGGATGATGATTATTGTTGATGAAAAAGATGCAGAAAAATCAGTATCAATTCTTGGTGATGACGCTCAAATAATCGGTTTTGTTAAAAACGGAAAAAGCGTAGAACACAGTGCATTGAAAATAGATTAGTAGCAAGGCATATAGCTTGCCATGAAGCAAGTCGTTTTTGCAGTATTTTTGATAGCTATGGCTTCCCTTACGGGCTGCCTGAATGAGGATGGTAGCTCTGTTGATGAAAATACAGATACTACCTCAGATAACAATGAAGATACAGATATTAATCAAGATAATTTAGATTCTAGTGATGACGCCATGGTGGATCCGGTTGGAAAAAATAATTTGACCAGTCTTGAAAAAAGAATTAATGACCTTGAACTAGAAGTAGACCAATTAAAGAAAAGTTTAGCTGAAGTACAAGAAGATTTGGATAATAAATTAAATAATGATGGCACTGTAAACTCTATTCCTTTAGCACGTATTGATTATCCTGAAACTAATACAGCCCTTACATGTATAGATGACTCTATAGAACTAATAGGTACTGGATATGATTCTGATGGTATTGTTTGGAGTTACGAATGGGCTTCTGATATAGATGGTGTACTCTCAGAAAAAGCCAATGTCTCTATTTCTGCACTGACTACTGGAAATCACACCATAACTTTCAGAACACAAGATGACAACGGTGTTTGGTCTGAAACTGAGAATATTAATATTGAATTTAAAAATAATATTTGTGCTAGTTTAGCTATGATGGCTCAGGAAGATGGAAGTGGAAAATGGACTATTACTATGATAAGCCCAAATCCACAAATATCTTTAGATAAAATTGAATGGTTTTTAAATGACGATGATTTGCTAATTGCTAGTGGTTTAATTTCAGAATTAACATCCGAAAATTACAATGATGATGGCGATAATGGAATGCTGAGCTCGGGTGATAAATTCTATCTAAAAACAGGTGAAGGGGTACTCTCTGATTACTCTTCTAGCATCGATGGACATTCATTCGAATTGAAATATGTACCTACTGGAGAATCTTTAGGCTATGGAGTTACTCTACAATCTTAACACTTTCTTAGTCCTATATTCATCCGCCCTTAGATAGATTAATTCTTGGATTTTAGATAATTCAAGGCTGAACCTGCTTTGAACCATTCTGCCTGTAATTCATCCATACTGTGATTACAGACGAAAGTATCTATGGTTCCATTACTGTGTTTTGCTTCCACAGTGACCTTGGAATTAGGACCTAGGTCTTCAGTTCCTTTGATTGTTAATCTGTCATCCACCCTCAATAAATCCCATGAAGATTCATCATCAAAAGTAAGTGATAATACTCCCTGTTTCTTCAGATTGGTCTCTGCAATACGTGCCATGCTTCTAGCAATTACAACCTTACAACCCAAAAATCTTGGAGACATAGCTGCATGTTCTCTACTACTTCCTTCTCCATAATTCACATCAGCAATTACTGCCCAGCCTTGACCGTTCTCATGATAATTACGTGCAACCTTTGGAAGTTTTCCTTTACTCCCATCGAGTTGATTAATTGCCGTACCTTGCTCTTCTGTAAAGGAATTATGAGCTCCAATGTAACAATTATCGGAAATATTATCCAAATGTCCTCTAAATTGTAGCCAAATTCCTGCTGGAGAAATGTGGTCTGTCGTACACTTTCCTTTGACCTTAACAAGGATTGGTAAATTCGTCAAATCATCTATTGTTATTGCCTTGAATGGTTCTAAAAGTTGTAACCTTCTACTTGATGGAGATACTTCCAGATCAACTGAACCCTCAGAAGGAGCAACAAAACCAACTAAACTAGATTCAAAACCTTTGGAAGGCAATTCTGCACCTGTAGGAGGTTCCAAAGAGAATTCGGTTCCATCAGCTGCAATTAACTTATCTTTTTGTGGATTGAAATCCAGACTTCCAGCAAGAGCCATCGCAGTAACTATCTCTGGACTTGTCAAGAATGACAATGTCTGGTGATTACCATCATTTCGACCACTGAAATTCCTATTGTAAGAAGAAACTATTGAATTTACCTCTCCCTCCGTAATATCTTCTCTCTTCCATTGACCTATACATGGACCACAAGCATTTGCAAGAACTGTTCCTCCAATGTCATCTAGAAGTTGCATCTGACCATCTCTACGAATTGTCTGATCTATGGTATCTGAACCTGGTGTAACCATAAACTGAACTTTTGATTTTATTCCAGCTTCTTTGGCCTGTCGTGCTACAGATGCTGCTCTCTCCATATCCTCATAAGATGAATTTGTACAGGATCCAATCAATGCTGCTTTGATATCTGTCGGCCAACCTTTGTCTTTAGCTTCTTGGCCTAAATCTGAAACTGAACGAGCTAAATCTGGCGTATGAGGGCCAACTATCATTGGCTCTAATTCTGAAAGATTTATCTCTATTATACGGTCATAGTATTTCTCTGGATTATCTGAAACCTCAGAATCAGACATTAACAATGATGAATTCTTATTAGCTAATTCCGAAACACCTGAGCGACCGGTAGCATCCAGATATCGGGACATACTATCATCAAATGGAAATAACGAGGTAGTTGCACCTACTTCGGCTCCCATGTTACAAATTGTTCCCTTACCCGTACAAGATATAGATGATGTTCCGAATCCAAAGTATTCAACGATATGACCGGTGCCGCCCTTAACTGTCAATTCCTCACAAACTTTCAGAATGACATCCTTAGGAGACGTCCAGCCTGATAATTTTCCTGTTAGGTGAACACCAATCAAACCTGGCCATCGAATCGTGAAAGGAAGACCAGCCATCACTTCCATGGCGTCAGCCCCTCCGACCCCTATCGCAACCATTCCTAATCCACCGGCATTGGGTGTATGTGAATCGGTTCCAATCATTAATCCACCAGGAAACGCATAGTTCTCGAGAACAACTTGGTGGATTATTCCGGCACCAGGCTCCCAGAATCCAGCCCCATACTTGGCCGAAGCTAACTTGAGAAATGAAAATACTTCTGAACTTTCCTGATTTGCATCAGCAAGATCACTATCCCTTCCAACTCTGGCTTGGATAAGGTGATCACAATGAACCGTAGAAGGAACTGCGACCTCGGAACGGCCAGTCAATGCAAACTGAAGTAATGCCATCTGTGCTGTAGCATCCTGCATTGCTACTCTATCTGGCTGAAGTTTGACGTAGGATATACCTCTTTTTGGTTTTTCTTCTAAATCTAGTAAATGACCAAATAGTATTTTTTCAGCCAGAGTTAACGGCCTTCCCAATAACTTCCTAGCCACTTGATGTCGCTCGGCCATTCCGTGATATAGTGTCACTATCTGGTCTAAATTGAGCATTATTTTTCCCACCTAAATGGTATTATTATAGGTTCTCTTCTTCATCATCTATAACCACTGCCATAGCCCAAAAAACAGCAGCCAGGACCCAGAAGAGAAATGAACAGGGGAGGCGCAGAGAACGGCCTGATGTAGGCACTATGTAATCCTCACCACCCCACAATATCAGGACGCCTACAATTACACATATAACTGACAAAATATAGGATAATAATTCGGTAGAATCCATTACCAAGAATCCCAAACTGTCTTTTTTGCCATTTCAATCGAATAGAAGGTATTGTAGATTAGTGATTTCTTCCAGCCACTGGGATTAATTTCTTCCCAATCTACTTCATCACCGTCCTTAATTTTTCTCATTCCATACTCGAATGCACTATTCCCAAGCAAAGCGAAAATGCCCCTACGAGCAATATCTGCCTTTTTCCTCTCCTTGAATTGAGATTTCCAGAGTTTGTCATAATCTAAAGAATTGGAAATTGCCCGTTGAGCCAGAACTCCAGACTCAATTGCATAATTCATTCCAAAGCCCCTCCAGGGATCCTGAAAACCAGCTGCTTCTCCTGTATGATAAACGCCGTCTTTGATAGCTGTTCTGGGAAAATGAACACCGCCTTGACCACCAACGGTTCCTGTTGGTTTAGCGCCATCAATAATATCCCTCAGTACTGGTCTTTCTTCAACTGCCTTGTACAATAATTTCTTGACCTTCTTGGCGTGTGGTTTGGAACAGCAATTCATCACCTTGATTGTATCTTTATCCATTGGAATTATGTAAAGATACCATCCTCTGGGTGAATACTTCTCGTCATGCATATACAAGAATTGGTCTCTTGGAAAGTCTGAATTCTCGTAATAGGCACCAAAAGCGGCCATGTCTGTTCGATAGGAACCTGCAGACATGATGTCCCCTGGACGCGCTTTGGGACGTGATTTGAAGTGGAAATCTACTCCTAAATCCTGTGCTTCCTTGGCCAATCCTCTTTCGAGTGAATTTTCTCCTCCTCTGAGAATCAATGGTAATGGTTCTTTTAGAGAGATAGTGAAATCTCGTTTTTGTGTACAGCACAAGAATTTCTTTGCATCTTTGTACTGGAATTGTGGATTCAGGCCCCATCTGTTCAAATATGATTTAGCGTCTGATTCCGAACCAGGGGTTTCTGGACTTTCCTTAAGGAGAACTTGATAATTAGGATGAAATTGCATGCCTATATCTTTTCGAGCTTCATGCACTTCTACACTTTCATCATTCTTGGCAAAATTAATGGCGGCAGTCAATCCGGAAAGTCCTCCGCCGATTATTCTTCTAGTGGTTCCTCCATTATTACTCATAGGCTTCTAGATTTTGGTCGTATTGCGCTGTGCGACTTCAGGATAACTCAGTGCACCTACAGGACAGATTCGAGTACAAAGTAAGCAATCCGTACAATTCCCATCTATCCAGATGTCGCGGTCGTTATATTCCAAGAACATTGCGTTTGTCGGGCAGATTCCGATGCATGCACCGCAGAAAAGACAAAGATCTCTGTCCAGATCCGGTTTGATGATTACTCTATCTCCATTTTCGTCCCAAATCATGCCTGGTGGCTTTGCATTGCCAGCTACCCACTTTCTCTTAGAAAGCATCTGGCCATTAGAATGCCATTTAATCTCCCAACCCTCTTTTTTCCCATTATGCCCGTTTGTTTCGTGCTTACTAGTACCATCTGGAAAAGTCTGTAACTTGGTACCTTCTGGCGATGCCATAACTATCTAATTAGGATAGGTCTTAAAGTTCTATTGCCATTTTTAGTAAAATATTATTAAAGACTAATTATGATGATAAATGATGTATACCAGAAACCAGAACTTTTGGGAAGAGAAAATCGAGTCTGGTCCAGTTCCCAAGAATGATGCTGCGTTTGACATAATTGTAGTTGGAGGAGGTCCAGCAGGTTCTGCGGCGGCATGTTATGCTGCACTCGATGGGAACAAGGTTTTGTTGCTCGAAAAGTCAAACTATCCTAAGGACAAAACCTGTGGTGATGCTGTTGGTGGGAAATCACTGAGCCACGTTGAGGAACTTGGTATCAGTAAGATGTTGAAGTCAACGCCCCATTTCGAATTTAATAGTGTCCTTTTTAGCAGTCCCAGCGGTGATGAATTCAAGGTGGAACTACCACATGGAAAATTAGCAGGATATGTGTTTCCTAGAATTCAATTTGACTGGGTGTTATTCCATAGAGCTGTAGAACTTATAAGAAAGAACAGAGGCTGTGTCATTCAGGATTTTGCAGTAAAAGAGCTAGTTTACGAGAATGTAGATGGTGGTGGTGATCCTGGGGTAAAATCTGGAGACAAAAGAAAGGTCATTGGAGTCAGTGGGAAACATGGGGGCAAAAGATTAGAGTTTCATGCACCTCTGACAATAGGCGCAGGAGGGGTTTATTGTCCAGTTGCTGATTCACTAGTCAGAGAAACTTATGACCTAGATCTAGTAGACAAAAAAAAGAAACATTACAGTGCAGCTTTCCGACAATATTGGAAGGGGGTTGATGGAGTAGACGATAAAATAGGGGCGATTGAATTCCATTATGTTGAAGGGGTACTACCTGGTTATTTCTGGATTTTCCCCATTGGAAATGGAATAAGCAATGTTGGTTTTGGTATGACTTTGGCAGACATTTACAAACAAGATAAAAAATTGAGAGGGTTGCAGGAATTTGTGATAAACGGAAGATTTGCTGACCGCTTCAGAAATGCTGAACTTGTTAGTGGAAGTAGTAAAGGTTGGCAATTACCTCTTGGATCTCCACGGAAAACACCTGCCAAACCCAGAAGAGCTTTTGGAAATGGATGTATGCTGATTGGAGATTCAGCAAGTTTAGTAGATCCTTTCACTGGTGAAGGTATTGGAAATGCGCTCCTGTCTGCAAAGTTGGCAATCAGTTTCTTTGACAAAATAGTGGATAGAAATGGTCTACCTTTGGAAAAAGGGCAAAAGTATCAAAGAAAATTATGGGATACGCTTGGAAAAGAACTCACTAATTCATTTAAATTACAGAATTACACTCGAAGAAAATGGTTGGTGAATTGGTTTGTCAAAAAAGCAAAGAAAAAGCAAGAATTGAGAAGATTGTTAACTGAAAGCCTGACTTCTAGGGAGGCTCAAGTAAAACTTACCAGCCCGTGGATTCTGTTTAGACATCTAGTTTTTTGAGGCGGAATCAACCGTATTAGACATCAACATCGCCACTGTCATTGGTCCGATGCCCCCTGGAACGGGAGTAAGTTGGCCTGCTGTCTCTTTGACATCGGACGAAACATCTCCAACAAGTCCACTATCCGTGTGGTTGACTCCCACATCAATCACTGTCGCTCCAGGTTTGACCATTGCACCGGTGATGGTGCCGGGACTGCCCACTGCAACAATCAGAATATCGGCTTCTTTGCAAAAACTCTGAAGATTAGATGTTCGACTGTGGCAAAGGGTAACGGTAGCATCTACTCCTTTCTGGGATAAAATCAAGAAAAGGGATTTGCCCACAATTGTGCTTCTTCCAACAATTACCACATTTTTTCCATTGGGATCATTGCCCGACCTATAAAGCAACTCAACAATTCCTGCTGGTGTGCACGGTTTCATTCCTGATTTACCCTGAACCAGCCTACCTAGATTAGCAGGGTGAAAACCATCAACATCATTTCTCGGGTCAATTTCATTCAAGGCGCTCTCCAGTCCCTTAGGGAGTGGTAATTGGACAATTATTCCATCCTCACTTGAATTCAATCGCCCAATCAGTGAACACAAATCTGATTCAGTAGTATCTGTTGAGAGATGATGATGGGTTAGCTCAATGCCTACTCTTTTTGCAGCATTTGATTTAGCCTTGATGTAAGATGTTGATGCCGGATCGTCTCCAACTTGGATAACGGACAATTTTGGAGGTGTGTCTATATTGGATAGCTTGCCTTTCAACTCGTTTTCTATTTCTTCTGCAATCTTCTTTCCATCTATCAATCTTGCACTCATTCCAACATCTCCATTTTGTACAATTCAACTTCGATACGGGGGCCATCACCCTGGGCTGCTATTCTCTTTCTAACTATCAACTCAGATATTTGACCATCGTCATGATATAAAACTCCACTCAGCCCATCTTTGATGGATTTGGCTATATTATCGGCATCAGGTCTCTTAGAATGATGTTCCTCCGGTCTTGGATTCTTTACTCTCCACTTACTCTTGGGGCATGGAAAATAGGCAAGTATCTGTATGCCTAAGGGCCCTTCAAACAGACCCTCGAGACCAGCCTCTTCACATGCTTTCTGGGCAATATATGCAATATCTGCCTTGTAAACCTTGCTTGGCTTCGGATCCGTTGCAACGACAAAATTACCCTTTCTGTAAAAGCGGGGACGGCCTTGGGCCACTGGCTTTCCCGGTAATGTGAATTTTATGCGCACAAACTGGGAATGGAGGGGGACAAAAGTGCCTTTGTGCGACCATATTATTTTAATTAGGTGGTCACGGGCAGGCTACAATGCGCGTTGCTGTGCTTCATGAAGACAGATGCCAACCAAAGAAGTGCCAGAATGAATGTTATAATTTCTGCCCACCTGTTAGGAATGGGATTGAAGTCATAACATGGAGAAAGGACAACAAGCCAATCGTTTCTGAGCCCTTGTGCATCGGCTGCGGCATATGTGTCCACAAATGCCCTCATGACGCATTGACCATAGTGAATCTACCAGATGAACAAGAAAAGGATACGATTCACCGATATGGGATGAATGAATTCAGGTTATTTGGACTCCCTACTCCAGAGAAAGGGAGTGTTATTGGAATACTAGGGGCTAATGGTACTGGAAAGACCACGGCAATATCTCTATTAGCCGGAGAAATCACACCTAATCTCGGGGATTGGGAAAATGAAGGAATCTGGGAAGATGTTATTGACCACTATGCTGGAACTGAGATTCAGAAGCATTTTGTGGGATTATCCAATGAGAAAATTAGGATAGCATTGAAACCTCAGTATGTAGATCGCATACCTAAAATGTTTGATGGAACCCTGAGAGAACTTCTAGAGAAGGTCGCATCTTCTGATAAAGTAAATGAATTTGCAGAAAAAATTAATCTGACCAGTCTGGACAAAAAACTGGATAAAGTATCAGGTGGAGAACTACAGAAAGGAGCCATAGCGGCAACCCTTCTGAAAGAGGCTGATCTTTACTTCTTTGATGAGCCGTCATCATATCTTGATATTGAACAGAGAATATTGATAGCCAAAATGATTTCAGAACTGGGCGAAAAGAAGAGTGTCGTGGTCATAGAGCATGATCTTGCTATCCTGGATTACGTTACTGATAACATCCACATAATGTATGGAAGCCCAAACGCATACGGCATTGTTTCACAGAAGTTAGCCGTAAGAAATGCGATTAATAGCTATCTCGATGGATATATTCAAGAATCCAACGTACGAATAAGGGATAGTCAGATAAAATTTCTGAAACATCCGCCCAGAACTGGATGGGATGGAGAGGTGCTGGTTGAATGGCCAAAACTGTCCAAGAAAATGGGGGACTTCAAACTGGAGGCAAAAGCTGGGGAGATTCTAAGGGGTCAGGTTCTAGGTGTAGTAGGTGGAAACGCTACGGGAAAGACCACTTTTGTAAGGATGTTGGCCAATGTTCTAAAGCCTGATGACGGTGAAATTGATACGGAAATAACGGTTTCATACAAGCCGCAGTACATTGACGTTGCTGGGAATGCAACTGTTGAAGATGTATTACAATCTGTAGTTGGATATGACGAGCATTTTCTAGATACAGAGCTATCAAATCCATTGAACCTGAAACCACTTATGGAAAGAGAACTTCAGACCCTATCGGGGGGAGAATTACAGAGAGTTGCTGTTGCTGAATGTTTACTGAGAGATGCGGATTTATACCTATTAGACGAACCTTCAGCGTATCTTGATGCAAATCAGAGAATGGTGACTGCAAAGACCATAAGAAGAGCCATGGAACAGAGAGGAAAATCCGCATTGGTCGTCGATCACGATGTCTATTTTATTGATTATATTTCTGACGGTCTGCTATGTTTTGGAGGGATTCCAAGTAAAGAAGGAAATGTAGAAGGACCCTATGATATGCGTAAGGGAATGAACTCGTTTTTAGGTAGGGTCAATATTACTTTCAGACGCGACAAGAACACACACCGTCCAAGGATTAACAAACCTGGCTCAAGGCTTGATAGACAACAGAAAAGTAAGAAAGAATACTACTACACGAATTAGAGATTAGATTTATTTCAGGGCTGTAATGGGCAGTCGTGATACAGAAGGCCTTGGAGAACGGTGTTCAGATTTATACGAACCTAATTATGAAGTACGCAATAGCCACTCTTTTGGTTCTAGTACTCATAACTATTTCATTCCTGAAAGGAGCCCTGACCTTTGAGGAGAATATGACGCGAGACATTGAAGTCTATCTTCCTGAAGGTGAAGAATCAACAGATATCTTGATTGAGGTTAGAAAGGACTGGGCTACAGACATCATAATTGTCTACGTCGAAACCCCTAACGCAAGAAATCCCGATTACTTCAGTGATTCTGTTGTGGACAACATAACATATGTGTCAACCCTCAAGGAAATTGCCCTCCTAGAAAGAACCATTGACCCTTATGGTCAGAACGTAGATTTAGAGGGAAAATATCAGGCTGACCGCGGTGAAAAAGACAATATAATATTCACTTTGAGCATTTCTACGCTCATAAAAGAATTTAATTCTACAAATGCTCGTTTCTTAGAAGCCAGTGAGGGGAAAATATTTGGCGGTCTAAGCATAGAAGAAAATGATGATGACGCCGTAAATGAAACCGGAACATACGCTATACCCAATGACCAACAAAGAGTTGACCAGATCTTTGATGGTACCTCCTCAGCACTCCAGAATTTCGCAATTGATACAAATGATGACGGAATAATAGACACTGCAGTAATTCTATTTGCACTCAGAGCACAAGAAGAAAACAATGACGAAGTACAAGAAGAGATGATTGCAGAGATACAGCGACACATTGATGAGCGATATTGTCCAAATCCTGATGATTGCACCCAGATGACCCAGACCGGATTGGTCGTTGTATTGCATGAGGTTACAGCTAGATTGTATGATGACTTGCTCACAATGTTGCCAATATCCCTAGGAATAATCATAGGATTAATGCTTATTTTCCACAGAAACTGGTTGGCGATACCGGTAGTTCTGGTACCTATTTTCTGTGCTTTGATCTGGACCTTAGGAATCATCAGTATTTCCGGTGTTGTACTAACTCCCATGATCGTAGCGGCAGGGCCTATTCTCGTAGGAATCGGTGTTGACTATGGATTGCATGTAGCCAATAGAATTGTTGAATTCAAAGATGAAGGTTCAAAGATGCCGAGGGCAACTTTTCTGGCTTTAATGACCACGGGTAAAGCCACTTTCCTGTGTGCCATCACTGATACTATTGGGTTCTCAGCACTATTTATCTCTCCAATAGCTCCAATGCGAACCGTTGGTTTGACAATGATTGTTGGTGTAGCTTGTTCTTTCTTTCTGACGGTAAGTATGACGCCAGCAATGATGAAGCTGACAAATTACTCAAAACACAAATCGAAGGGATGGGCTAACATAGCTATTTTGTCAACAAAACAATGGAAGGCAATACTGGTAGTTGTCCTTCTCACGACAACCTATTCCATTGCTAGAATTTCCGTGATGGATCAGAATATGAAGGGGGATGAATCTGCCCCTGAGGATATTGACTCTATCCAGAAACTTGGAGAATATTCTGACCAATTTGAAGCTGGACAAACTGGAATACTACTGATAAATGGTCCTGAGGACAGACTCAAACCTGCTGCCAAGGACCTTGACGTACTGGACATAATGAATTGGACACAAGGCGAGATTAATAATATAACAATTGAGAATCGGAACACTGAAAAGTTGATTAATGTTTCAGCTTTTTCAATTGTTGACTTTTTCAAATCTGCGCATGTCAGCTTTGTTATAGAGGATCTAGGAGGTGACCCAGTATTCGAATACGATGGAAGTTTTTGGGACTTTCTTCATGATGATTTTTTCGACAGTTTCTTTTGTGTAGCATCCTCTGAAGTCTTGAGTGGAATTTATGATTGTGAACAACTTAGAAGTGATATGATTGACGTATTCTATGAATCCTTTACAGACGAAATGCGGGCGATGTTACTGACTGATGAGTATGACAAGGCGTTGATATATGTCAGCATGCCATACGTAAACATCGATGATACTGCAGTAATAGTTGATAAGATAGATGAGATAGCATACATCCGAGATAGACAAATGCATGCTCAGGATGCTAAGATGTCACAACTTACTGGGGGACCTCCAGTAACTATAGCTATAAACGAGGGAATTCAAAATACACAATTTGACACAATCGTATTGAGTTTGATTCTAGTTCTGATAACCCTGATGGTGATATTCAAATCCCCAAAATTCGGTTTCATCACTTTCCTTCCAATTTTCCTCGTGATTCTGTGGTATCCTGCGACTGTTGACGCAGGAGGTACAAATTTGAACATCTTTACCGCAATGGTAGGAACCATAATCATAGGGATAGGAATTGATAATTCCATTCAAATCACCGAAAGAGTGAGGGAAGAAGGTACCACTCCAGAAGGAATTCAAAAGGCGGTCGAGAATACTGGCCAATCTGTCGTAGAAGCAACGTTTACAACCATGGGTGGAGTATTGGCAGGAGTTATTATCTCATTATATAGAACGCAATTCGTGGGTCTCAGAAATTTCTTCGGACTTATTATCACCTTAGTTTTCTTCTCGCTACTAATGGCTGTTTTTGCACTTCCAAGTTTTTACCACGCATCACATTATCTGAAACTAAAATATGCGGAAACCCCTTTTGTACTGTCTGTTTTGGGAATGATAAACTATCTCAAATCCGGCCTTCTTTTCCCTCTAAAACTCATTGCCCGCTTTTTTAGTTAGAGAGCATTTCACTTACGGCTAGAACTGCCTTCCTAGCATAAGGGACAATACGGGATTCAATCTGCTTATCCTTGGCTCCGGGACCTATTATTCCATAGCCAATTGGTTTCATCGATGCAAGCTGGAGATCTATAATTCCCTTAGTAATGGCCTGACCCATAACCAATCCATGATCGGTGTCCCCTTTTTCGATTATTCCTAGGACAACTGCACCTTCTATTGATTCCCTAATCAAGAGGCGTTTGAGTTGTAATGGGACTTCCATTGAACCTGGAACCCAAGACACTTCTTCCACAATAAGGTTATTCTCAGAGGCGGTCTTTCTTGCCTCATCAACCATCTTGTCAACTAAATCCTTGTGAAAACTGCCTGCAACTATACCTATTGATTTAGCCATTTATTGTCTCCTTGGTAATTTCTGAGACCGTGTCTACCATATTTCGGGTCTGGGTCTCAATCTCCAAATTCACCGTATCTCCAACCTTCTTCTGCCCCAAATTGGTTAACCGCAACGTTTCTGGGATAAGATATACCTTGAATTTATTCTTGGATTTGCGGACCTCACCAATTGTTAAGCTTATACCATCAAGCGCAATGTACCCTTTGGGAAAGATGTAACGCATAGTCTCTGATGTGGTCTGAAAGGTAATTACATGATTGTTCACGGGTTTATCGATTTGATAAATCTTAACAATATCTGAAACATGGCCGGATACTAAATGTCCACCAAGCTCATCACCCAATTTTATTGACCTCTCCATATTCACCATGTCATTCTCTTTAAGCGAATCGAGAGTTGATACCTTTAATGTTTCCATCATAACATCAAAGTTCAATGTACGCTCTTTAATCGATGATACAGTCAAACATACGCCGTCCACACAAACGCTAGCTCCGATTTGAAGGTCAGTCGAAAATTTATCCGGTACTTTAATCTCAAGATTATACAGGCCCTTGTGCTTTGTGACACTATTGACAATTGCTATTGCCTCAACTATTCCGGAAAAAACCACAGAACCTCATTCTGATCCATACTTCTCACGATAAATTTTCATTATCTTCGAGATTATCTTACGGGATCCAGCTAAATCCTGCTCCATCTCGTGCAATCTGACAACTTTGACATCAAGACCACGCTCAAGTAGTTTAGACTCCAACTCAGCTGTGCTGAACAGCCTTTGATCATATCCCAAGGCAATTATATTGGGCCTTATTTCTTCAACTATTATATCGAGCATGTTACCGGTTCTTCCTATAACCGCATGATCTACAGGTTTGAGATGAGAAACCATCTCAGCCCTCATCTCATCAGACAACACTGGTTCGCCTTTCATCCTTCTAACCGTATCATCGTTAGCTACGATTACAACTAACTCATCGCCATGTTCCTTAGCAGCATTGAGAAAATGGGCATGGCCTAGATGGATTATGTCAAACACTCCGGTAGCTACGACTTTCACTGACATCCCTCCACAATTTGTCGGCCCTCTAAAAACAAATATCCCTGCTCCTGGGCCCATATCTGGGCCTCTTCTGGAGAAAGAGCATTACCATCATCAGATAACATTTCACAGCCTAAGGCTACAGGAGTAAGATTTAGAAAACTCATAAGGGCAATAATCAATTCTGTGTGACCCTGACGCCCTTGTAACAGTTTACGATCTGCAATACAGATTGGGACATGACCTGGGATTCGGAAATTTTGTGCCATTTTGACCTTGCAGTCTGTACTAGATGTGTATGAGGACTCTTGCATTAATTCTGCAAACGATTTGGCCGTGAGGGACCTATCATTATCAGTTATTCCTGTAAATGTATCTTTGTGATTTATGAAAAGCGAAAAAGAAGAACGTTTGTCGTACGGAAGTGAATGGCTGAGCATACCCTTCAATAAATCAAATTCTCCAGAATCTGGGGTTATAGAACTGTACAAATCCTGAGTAAAAGGTAAACCAAGTTTTTCTGATGCTGCGTAGTCAGATGCCAGAAATACCATCCCTCCACCCTGTTTTCTGAGAAGACGAACACTGGCTGGAGTAACATGTCTAGCGGAAAAGAAAATGTCTGTTTCCCCTTCGCGCTGGGCATCGTCAAAGACTAGAATCGGTTCACCTTTATCCAGCACTTTCACAATATCTTTAATCGGCAATAGACTATCGTTTATCGTTATTTTAATCCCTCACTGAAGTTAACTTTGGTAGTTGCATTAAATAATTGTGTATCTACTCAAAAATGAGTATTTAATCTAAATCATAGATTATTCGGTCCACCTGGGCCATTGAAACTGCCTTCTGGCTTACATACCGCGTGCAAGACAAATCTTTTTCCTCGAGTTTAACGGCCATCAAAGAACCGGGGTCTCTATTACAGATCAATGGATTGTTCTCAGGTGAAGTATAGAGGTCATAACCTCCCCATTCTTGTTTCCAGCTTTTAGTAAAATCATAGGTAACCGTCAGTCTCCGGGACTCCGATTCCTCTGCATGTAAGAGTGAATAATCTCCAGCCGAATAGCAAATGTGGTTGGCTTCCCTGAACTTAGGTTTTAATCCTGTAGTGGCTTCAAGAAACTGGATGAATTCGGATGACTTCCAAAAGTCATCTAGGATCGCTGAACCTTCTTGCCTATTATAGTACCCAATCTTCTCTTTTCTATTAAATTTAGGTTTGGATCCTATCGGAACGGGGTCAAGGAACTTTGACAAACGGATAAAGGGAATATCTCCGGAATTAAAAATTCTCTTAAGATTAGAAAGAGTAGGCTTTTCCAAATAATAGAAATTAATCTCAGCCATGGTACCACCCCGTCACTGTCAGCCTTTGGATATCCTGCATAATTTCACTTACTTGATGCCAAGAACTATCTGAAACCTCGAACATGATTAAAGAATTGTATTCAGGGATTATACTATCGACCAATTTCGATTTACCTGCATCATTGGCCTTAAATATATTTAGAGAGCCTCCCATTTTCTCCGTGATCTCTGGAGTTAGGTGTAAACTGTAGGCTATTATCCGCCCTTCTACTTGATCATCATGAGGAAGCAAGAAATCACCCAGCCCGTAAACGTAGGCCGCCATATCTATGCTTGAAAGTTGCTTGACTTTGAACGATTCAGCAACCTTCTTTCGCCAAATCTCGCCTCCTAAATCGTCTCTGAGTATATTGATTGCGGGATGATTGATATCAGTCAAATCTATACTTGCCCAATAACTAAACAGGTCTGACTCCTTGAAATCGTATTCCAGACCTGCTAAGGCATCAATCGCCAGATCCAACGTAGGAGGATCAAGAAAATTCTTTACAACCACGTGTGGGAATGGCTGCGACTTTATCCTAGGAAGCTTATCTACGTTACGCATCCTTTCTCCTTAACCAATTCAACATTCCTTTGACAGATCCTAGATGGGTAGCTGTTTGATGAACTCCGTGATTCATATCTGTCTGTTTCAGTCCAGACCGGGTATCAAATAAAATTTCCACTATTTCCTTAGATGAAAGATTTTTCCGGTAACCCCCTTCAACTGTACTCATCCAGATCTCAAATTCGGTTTTGACTTGTTCCAATGCACCTTCTGCAGGGCGAGGACCGAAATGGGTGTGATGAAGAAACCTCAAATCCAGAGAAGACATTCTATCTATACTATCCAATGCCAAATCGTGGCGATAATACCCTGGTGTGACTGGAAAAGATACGTTCAAATCTGAATACCAAAGGCCTAGAGAATCACCAACAAAAGCCTCATCACCATGGACCCAAGTTATGTGATGGGGCGCATGACCGGGAGTGTGTAATGCCCTTAAATTTGATTGACCTAGGGGTAGGACATAACCATCTTCTGCTGAAATCAACCTTGATTCTGAAATCGATCGGGGCTTTCCATAGAGTTCTGCGATTTCACCCAGAAAGTCCCGACTACCTTCCCACCAGCGGTCAATCGTAGAAACATGCTTGTAGGCTTTGGGATGTACGACAGCTTGGGCATTATGACACAAATCCATTATGTGTCCTCCCCCTCCAAAATGGTCTAAGTGGATATGCGTTGGAATAATATAATCTATATCCTTCAGATTTATTCCTGCTGCTTCGATACCATTCTGCAAATTAACATTTGAACTGGCGGGGCCGGTCTCTATGAGTGCGATCTTTTCATCGATGATTATGTAAACAGAGACGAATTTCTCCTCTCCTCGAGGCATTACATCGAACCAAAAGAGATTATCGCTATGTTTGTAGATTGATGATGTCACAAAAGAACATGAGAAAAGGGGTTTAAGTTGACCGACGGCCTTATAGTGGCCAATGGACATATATTGGCCCGTTGAGTTAAATGAAGTACATAATTGTGACCGGCGGGGTTCTTTCAGGTCTAGGGAAGGGTGTAACTTCATCGTCTGCAGGTCTATTGTTACAGTGTGCTGGCTACAAAGTAACTGCCGTAAAGATTGACCCCTATCTGAACGTAGATGCCGGAACCATGAACCCATATGAGCATGGGGAGGTCTTCGTAATGACGGATGGTTCAGAAGTTGATTTGGATCTTGGAAATTATGAACGATTTTTACGCTGCAACCTAACCTCGGAACACAATATAACCACCGGAAAAGTTTACAAAAAGGTCATCGAGAAGGAACGCCATGGAGACTATCTAGGCCAAACTGTCCAAATTATTCCACATGTTGTTAGGGAGATTGTCGATGGGGTAAAGAATGCTGCCAAGAATGCAAAAGCCGACATATGTGTAGTAGAACTGGGGGGAACGGTTGGAGACATTGAATCCATGCCTTTCATGGAAGCTGTTCGTTTATTAGGTCGTGAAGAAGGGCGTGAGAATGTGATGTTTATTCATACCACACTAATACCCGTCATAGGAGCTGTAGGTGAGCAGAAAACAAAACCAACACAACACTCCGTCAAAGAGCTTCAGGGACTTGGAATTAGACCCGATATTATAGTAGGAAGAAGTGATGAGGTCCTAAATGAGGATATTGCGGCTAAAATTGCATTTTTTGCAGATGTTCCCAGAGAAGCAGTCATCTCAGCTCCAGATGCCAAAACGATTTATGAGGTCCCTCTACTTTTCCTAGAACAAGGATTTCCTCAATTAATAGAGAAACGATTGGGACTGAAGGCCAAGAAACCCGATGTTAAGCAATGGCGTGATTTTGTAGATAGAATCTCCAATGGTGGAGAAGAGGTTGAAATTGCAATCGTAGGAAAGTATACTTCTTTGAAGGATTCCTATATATCACACGAAGAGACGCTGAGATATGCTGGGGCAGTTCTAGGTTGTAAAGTCAAAATAAGGTGGATTGAGGCGCCTGATTTGGAAGACTCAGGAAGTACCAAAGAATTAGAAGGCGTCAATGGTGTTATTGTCCCTGGCGGTTTTGGAAATAGGGGAGCTGAGGGTAAAATTATGAGTGCTAGATGGGCAAGAGAAAATCAAATACCATACCTAGGTGTCTGTTTTGGTTTCCAATTAGCAACTGTTGAATTTGCTAGGAATGTGCTAGGTCTAAAGAAAGCCAATTCGGCTGAATTGGATCCTGATGGACCTCATTCAGTGGTTGATATCTTACCTGAGCAAGAAGATGTAGTCGACATGGGAGCAACTATGAGACTCGGTGACCACGAGATCAAAGTTTTGGATGGAAAAGCAAAAGAATTATATGGTAAAGACATTATATTCGAAAGGCATAGGCATCGATACGAGATAAATCCCAATTATATCGAGCAAATAGAAGCGAAAGGAATGAAATACACTGGAAGGGATTCGAGCGGCAGGAGAATGGAAATACTGGAATTGGAAGGGCACCCCTATTTTGTGGCCTCTCAGTTTCACCCAGAGTTCAAATCAAGACCAGATTCGCCATCACCATTACATCTTGGCTTGGTAAAGGCTGCGCTGGAGAATAAAAAAGCTTAATTTTGAAGGGCAACCTTATTAAGCCGCAATTTCTGGCTGAGACATGTCCGGTGACGATGACAATGGTAGTGACTTTCAGGAGTTCAAAGCCAGTCCCGATCCTCCAGAAGATGGAATCAACATCAAAGATGTAATTATGACTGGGGGCTTCGTCATCATAATTGTTGGATTTGTGCTGGGTCTAATCCGACTTATGGCACTCAACGGGGGTGAAACACCTGATCAATTCGCTAGTGACCTTGAACAATTATACTTGAGTTATGTCATCATGTTTATTGGAATGGTCATAACCTGTTTCCTAGGCTTTGGTAGCATGTTCAAAAGAACGATATCATCATTCCTTTCCAAAGATTAAATATTCAGAAGGAAACCGTCTGGTCCAAATTGATGTACATGGTTCCATCATTGATTTCAAAACTATAGACGAAAGTGTATGTTCCACTATCCTCTGAGGATGAAACTAAAGTAAAGAAGAGGGGATAGCCTCTAGATGCAAATAACGACTCAAAAGTTTCTGTAGTGGTATCAAATGATGTAGCCAAGCTCGTATCAGCTGCTGCATTATCAACCTCGTATTCCAATGCTAATGGAAAATCATCTTCTATAGAACTCAATAAAGGTGTGAGGTCGTGTCTTTCGCCTTGATGCTGACCGAGATTGACTGAATGTGTGATTGTACTGCTCACTGCAATGAGTGTAATTGACATTATAAGGCCTGAAACTAAGAGTAACTGTGCATTATCCTTCATCAGCCCTCCCTATATCCATACCACAACTTTAGACTAAGATCCCATATCTCATTATCTGCCCAGACTATCCTAAAAGTCTGAACAACAGGCCCGGACGGGACCTCGCGATCCACAATAACCTCTGTCTGACCACCATGTGTTGCTTCCAGACGATACGAAACCGATGATGCGAGGCCCGCATCCAAGTATTGCTTAATCGATACATCATTATCCGTAGCAAGCCACCAGGCAAGAGTTGAGTCATCATGTGCTGCAGCTATCGTAGCGTCAGAGGGCTGCCAGACATCTAACATCTCAAGAATCTCCAGACCTGAAAAATAAAGGTCGTTTTCTTCCAGATTATTAGCATCACTCGTTGGTAAAATGTTCACAGACACATTTACGGCTGAAGTAAACAAGGTTGCCACCAAAAGGACCTCAAGCACATGCATCTGACCTTTGGTATCATTCATAGTACATTCAACCTCAGCTAAATCTGAGGAGTTATCATAGATGTTCCTATTCCAGTAAGTTCAAAGACAAACCATCCAACCAGAAGTAAAAAGGATGCTCGGTTAAATGCCGTATATAATCTTCCATTAGACATGAAACCGGCCGCTAGTCCATTGCCAATACCTTGCACTACCAGACTGTAAAGAAAAATCGTAGAAATCCAGACCTCGTTCATCTCCCTTATGGTTAGGTTTCCAATAGACATGGAACCTGTGCTTCCAGTAGCTGCTGCTGAATCAACAATAGCTGGAATGAAAGTTTGTGCAAGAACAAGGATAATGCCCAGATAGACAAAGAAGGAAGCATAAATGACCGTTACGTAACTTCCGACTTCCTGCCTTCTTTCTGTCTCCAAGGCCTTGATTTCCCTAGCATCAAAAGAAGCGGCCAGAAGAATATCCGAGATACGACCACCCGCACGATTGGCCTCATCTACCATTCTAACGGCTCTAGTCACAATCGGTGAAGTAACTCGTTCGGTGAACATATCCAGAACCTCTCCAAATGAAATGCCCCAAGAAATCTGGGACGCCATTTTGTTAACGTCCTCGTTAAGGTTACCATACTCTCCCTTGGCCAAGGTCTGAATCGCGACGGTCATGCTCAGACCACCCTTCCAATACTCTGCAAGGTCTCTCAGAAAATCTGGAAATTTGGCCTCAACGCGGGACCGAATCTGGTCTCTACGCCGTCCATAAAGCCCATAAGGCAGCATCAATGAGACTAAACCAAATATCACATAGTCGATTGCAGATATCTCAGGATAACTACGGAACCATTCGTTCGCAGACTGTTCATTCTCTATTCCATCAACCGCAGGATTATTGTCCTTTGACATATTGTTTTGGATGGCTGGAAGACCAAGACCATAAATCGCCTCTACACGATTCTCCTTACCCATTGATTCGTCATAAGTGTGCCCAAAGGTGAATGAAAAACGACCGTCATTCATAGCCCAAGGATTGTCGAATTGCTTGTCAAAGTCCTGATCGACCACCAGTGTCTGGGCATCTGTAGTATTATTGATATTAGCAATCATAAAAAAGAAGAGGGCAAAGACAATCGAAAGAAAGACAACGACAACCGGAGTCCAATCGAAAGTCTTGTCCCTGACATTTAGCCAACGACCGACTTGGCTGTACTCCATCCAGCGTCTCTTGACCCCCGTGCGTGGATCTTGGTAGCTTTTCTTCTCCAAATTACCCTTAATCGTCATCAGTCGGTTGATATCTCCATACTTAAACTATAGAATAGACCAGAAAAAATAATCTGAATTATAGGAAATCCAGCAAATACCAAAAGATACATGTGAATCTCCTCAAGTTGCATGCCTGCCCCTGATACCCAGAAAGTAATAACTGCAATAATCATAGCAAATATCGGCAAAGCAACGGCAACGACCACATAGGCTTCCGAAAACAGGGCCATCTGCTGCAATATATCCTTAACATGAATTCGATTCTGCTGTGCATAATACTCAGATCTGTTCAAGAAATATAACTTCAGATTACCTCCTGCTGTCACAGTACCTATGATTCCCTGAATAAATTCTGCAAATCTTTCGGAAGGAGTTCTATCTACGGCTTCCTTCAGTGTGGTAACCAGATCGCGGCCAATGAATTCCATACTGTGGAAAATCCATGCTGCCTCGTTCGAGATCTCGCCATAGATGTCCTTGTTTCTGGCGAGAGATTTGAAAGTCTGTGACGGTGTGGCATTAGCTGCTGCCAAAGCTGACACATAACTTGCAGCGTAAGGTATCTGCCTATCCATATTGGTGGCTCTACTACTAGCCACCCAACCAGGGGTAAACAACTGAATCAGACCCACCAATGCGGGCAAGGCGAATACTAGAATTCCAATAATAGAGTATTGAACAGTGTTCGAGACTGAAAAGTTTTCTCCAGTAGATGGATTCTCCATCATCTCAATTTGAGGTATCAGAAAACCAAGAAGAAACAATACGAAAAGTACTCCACCAACAAATGTAACTATAACTTGCATGATGGAAGAGGCCACGTAATCCCCTGCTAGAAGCGGAATTCTGGCTTTGACAAGATCATTCCTGAGACCTATCGAATCTTTGGTCAGCAAGCGGCCTAACCATCCTAGTAAAACTCTACTAAATGTTTCAAAACCGGTCAGAGCCATTTGTGCCACCAACGTGGATTAGCGGAACGTTGAACTCTGTTGGCTAAAGCAGCTTTCAGACTTGTAAGGGCCTTAGCAGCACGGTCCTCTTCAGAGGACACCGAAGTAGCTTTCTTCTCTGGCTGATCCTCCAGTTTCATAATTTTAGCTTCTGCATTGGCCTTCTTTTTAAGCTCGGACTGGATACCTCTCAACATACGTCTAGCCTCAACTACATTAAGCGATAAAGTGTCACCCAGACCTATCTGTTTGGATAAGGGAGTCAGTTGTTTAAGCGGCACATAGTAAGCCTGATCCTTCAATAAATCCGACTGGAGTCGAGTCTCGACCTTATCCCTCCTAACTTCCTCCTTTGCAATTAACTTCGAGCGCTTGGTTGGATCGTCCGTCTGTGATATCTTGGCATCGCCCTTAGATCTGGCTGCCTGCTCTTTGGCCTCACGTTTCTGATATTTTTGTCTGACCTTAGGTGGGAAATCTGAAATATCGACGTCATCATCTTCTTCTGAACCTGACAGGTCCATGTCTCGTTCTTCGACCTTGCGGCGACGCTTCTTGCCACCAACCTGCATATCTGCATAAACTCGACGCATGACGTCTTCAGGATGAACATAGTACTCTGCAATAACTTTGGCAAAGTCCTTGAAATCTCTGATTGCCTTCTTAAGACACCATTCAATAACCAGTTGGCGTCTCTTCATCTCATCCATAATCTCAACTCGGTTGAGATTGGCCTTCGCCATAATCTTCTCGAGGATATAGGACTTACCTGTGAATAGGTATTCATCAGTTTTATTGTCCCATCTAAATGCTTCATTGGTAAGCAATTCATGAGAATGGGGGTCGATTCCAATAATCTCAACTATGTTCTTGTTTCGCCTTACTCGCTTCCCTGCAATACGTGTCTGAATTTGAATTGAAATACCATCCAATGCAGGAATCAGAACCCTTGGAATCTCAATCGGTTTGTTCTCAAGACGGTGTACTAAACTCTGAATCGAATCGGCGTGGAAAGTTGAGTAAGTAGTGTGACCCGTAGCCATTGCCTGAAACAGAACATAAGCCTCTTCACCACGAATTTCTCCCACAATAATGTATTCTGGACGCTCACGAAGAGCTGCTCTCAGAAGGTCATACATGTCAACCTCTCCTGGTGCTTTCATACCTGTTCCGCCGGCTTCACCACCAAAACCTTGTCTTGTACATCCTGGAATCCAGTTAGGATGTGGCAAATTCAACTCTCTCGTCTCCTCAATACTGACAATCTTGTGTTGCCAAGGAAGGAAAAGGGAACATGCATTCAATGACGTGGTCTTACCAGAAGCCGTTCCACCAACAAACAGCATAGACATCCCATATTGCATAGCCATCCAGAAAAATGCAATCTGCATTGATGAAAATGTCTTAAATTCAAGTAAATCTACAGGAGTAAAAGGTTCATCCCTGAAACGCCGAATGGTGAAAGTAGAACCTTTGGTAGAAACTTCCCTACCGAGCGTCATGACAATTCGTGAACCGTCCATCAAGGTTGCATCCAGAAGTGGTTCTGCAATGGAAATATGTTTACCGCAACGCTGTGCCATACGGATGATGTAACTTTCCAACTCGAGTTCATCCTCCCACATAACATTGCTTCTCAATGATTCAAACCTTCTGTGATAAACGAAGATCTCAACACCAGGACCGTCGCAAGAAACATCCTCAATATTTGGATCGCGCATCATGGTGTCTACCTTACCATAACCAATCAAATCTCTTTCAATGTAATAATGAATCTTCTCACGGTTGCTCTTACGTGATTTTAACCTATAACTATTCAGTATGTCATCTACAGCCTGCTTCAAGAACTCATCCTGTGACTCATCCATCGTTTCACGATTGATGTTAAGAGCACGTTGAAGAACCTCTTTTATCGTTTCTAAGTCATCCAGTTCCTGTTTGCTGGCCTTGGGTTCAACCACATAGTAAAACCTGGAATAATCCCTTTTATCGAATAGAACCCGGACATACGAATAGGGCGGCCTAACTGGATATGTATCAAGCTCTTCAAAGTCTTCTCCAATCTCGATGTCATCCATAACCAAGTCATGAATCACGCCCTCTTTCTCAGCAGACCTACGCTTCCGATCTAAGGCTTTTCTCTGCTTCTTGAGTTTACGACGTGCGAGCCAGGACAATTTTGATTCATCAATCAGTTCTTCTTCTTGACCAAGTAATCCAGAACCGGCATCTAATGTTCCTTCTGCTGCACTCATCTCAATTTCCTGGTGTCAACCTGACGACCTTTAGGTCATTATCATAATGCGCGACTATATAAGAAGTCGTCGACTTCAAAGGGAGTCCGTTTTTAGTTTCTATTGCAGTTGCAGGATAAAGTGGAAAAGTAACCTCAAATGAACCTCCTCTCGGTTGCAGGGTCGTAACTTTCAAGCCTCCTTCAGTTCCATTTACCTTGTACTGGATACCATGATTTATGGCTTCTATACCTGTCTCCAATCTAATAACTGGCGAAGCTGTGGGGTGTTCACGCACGGTGTTCAACAAATCCTCTATCGCTAACTGAAAATAAAGAGCCACCTGTTCAGCCTCCTCCTGTGCAGTGTTGGATACATTGCCATTAATTATTGTGCTGGAAGTAAGCATTATTGAAGATAATACCAGAACTGAAATCAGTGCTGTATAAACATAGCCAATTAACTGCGAGGCTGCTGAATCATCGTGTGTTAAGGGTGACATGGATGGTCCTCTCTAGTATCCTAAAATCAAAAGCTGTGTCTTGAGAATAGACTATGTCCTCCTCAAAACCCATATTAGCTGCCGTAGTAGACTCTGAACTAGTAAAATAATACGTATTACTGTCAAACCCCCAGTTAGAAAGGTAGTAACTTCTTAGGGCCATTGAACTATCGCCTGTAAAACCCATTCGTAATGAATAGATAGTGACTGAATTATCGGTTCCGCCCTGATTACGAGCTTCAAAATTGTAGTTACCTGCCATAATCGATTTAGGAGATGATAAAGCCATGTCATAATCGGTCTGGTAAAGTGATAATGAAGAATAAGAATCCGAATTCTCTATGGACCTGATCAAAGGCTGGGAACTCACAAAGAAATTGCCTCCAGGTTCCTTGGCGACTAGGCCACCATTGAACATTCGCATTTTGTAGACACCTGAAACCGATGAATATTTGTAGGACAAAGAATCAACTCCATAAACGAAGAAACCGCCAATTTGGGTTGTGTTTTCTGTACTCGTATACGTTGCTTTGACCCCATAAACAATCTCTGGAAAACCCGTCACAAGAAGCGCGGAGGTTGTGCCTGTCCAGCTTGTTCCATTGGGATAGGTCAAACTGACGCTGTAGTCGCTGACAACGGCTTTGGAATCGGTCATGGCGAAAGTTTTTGCACCATTCTTAACACCTATAATCTTGGGGTCTGACCAAGGAACTGTAGTGTAATAGTATCGCATCTCGTCCAGATTCTCACGAAGCACAAACGTACCTGAACTGAAAGAAACCGTTGAAGTTCGAGATGACCCTGTACCTTGTAATATGACCTGATCCAGATCTGCATCAAAGTTCAGAAAGTTGTTTTGTGCAGAAGTATAGATCGCATAAGCCTCACTCTGCTGTATCTGTGGAATACCCCAGGCCAACATGGTCCCTGTAATGGAGACCATGATCCCCAGAATGAGAACTGTACCTATTATAGGACTCACACCATCTTCGGACTTACGGATAGAAAGCTCACGCTGCACATGAGGTTACTAATGGGGGTTCTAAAAAGTGTTAGGTTCTAATTAATGTTCATTATCCTCTAACCATCTTTCAGAGTCTATAGCAGCCATACAACCCATCCCTGCTGCCGTAATAGCCTGACGATAACGTGTGTCAACAACATCACCAGCTGCAAAAACACCTGGGACGCTCGTCATCGAATTCTTCTTCCAAATTATATATCCTTGTTCATCTGTTTCTACCTGCCCGTTAAGGAAACCTGTCATTGGTTTATGACCAATTGCAATAAACGCCCCATCACAGGAAAAGTCTTCCTCTGCATTGTTCTGAGTATCAACCAAAACAGCACCTTCTAAATTTCCATCATCCCCAAGCCAGCCCTTAACGACACGGTTCAGTTTCCATTCAATCTTAGGATTGCTCTGGGCTCGATCTGTCATTATCTGAGATGAGCGCAAACCTTCCCTACGATGTACGATAGTAACTTTACTACAGAAACGGGTCAGGAAAGTAGCTTCTTCCATAGCTGAGTCGCCACCACCGACAACTATGACTTCTTTATCTCTGAAAAAAGCGCCATCGCAAGTTGCACAGGTTGAAATTCCTCGGCCCTTATGAACTGATTCATTTTGGACATCTAGCCAAATTGCTTCTGCGCCTGTGGTAATTATCAAAGATTTGGCCAAGTGCTCTTCTGTACCTACAGCAACTTTGAAGGGAGTTTTAGACAAGTCAACCGAATCTACATTCTTGTCTACTATTTGGCAGCCAAAACGAGATGCTTGGGACCTAAGTTCCATCATCATCTCCGGTCCGCTAATTCCCTCAGGATATCCAGGATAATTCTCAACATCGCTGGTCAACATTAACTGTCCACCACTTGCATATCCTGAAAACAACAGCGGGCTTAGCATTGCACGGCCCGCGTATAATCCTGCCGTGTAGCCTGCTGGGCCTGAACCGATTATTATTACATCATTAATATTGGACACTAAGGCCCATTTGCAAGGTTGCTAAAATCATTACGCCGGAATCAACCGTTCCATCTGGCAGAAATTATGAAACCAGTATGGCCAAGCATGTTAGTCTTTGGCCGGAGAGCATTTGATTTGGATTGCCAATCTCGTTGAATAACCTCGACAATTTCAATTTCCTTCCATCCTTCCAGAGAAACTAAAAGGTTCTCCACCTGATTTACTGTGGGAACATAACTCAATATAAAACCGCCAATCCTCAAGGATCTCTTTGACCATTCAATAATCTCATTAGGATTAGGAAGGTCCAATACGATTGCCTCGGCCTCTATTTCCTTGGTCTTGTCTCCCAACTCACTGCTGCGGATTTCGACCAAATCTTTCCATGGACTCATTTCCAAGTTCTTTTCAGCTATTTTGAAGTGACGCGGATTATTCTCAAAAGTGATGACCTTACCATCTGGAGCTATGGCTTGGGCAAGCGCCAGAGTCAAGGCTGCCGAACCACAACCTGCCTCGACTACAGTACCTCCTGTTGCCAGACCTGACTTGTAGATCATCCAGGCTATATCTTTGGGCAGGACTATCTGAGGTCCACGTTTGAGATTAGATTGTACATCTGACAAGGCGTATCTTGCAATCAAACATTTTTCACCCAGAAGATCAAACGCAGACCCTAGTTTCTGTCCCCGTACAGCTTCACCAGGAAAACGGCCAAAACCAGCTATCTCAATTATCTCTGAATCTAAATCAACAAGGTGTGCCGAACCATTGATTATCAAAAGATTCCAATTGCTCATTAGAGCTGGCTAAGGTAATCAGCCTACCAAAAGCTTAGCGTTGGCCAGAGAATATTTCCAATCACTTGGAATAACGTTATTTGAACGATAATATTTGGCCAGACGGAGTATCTTCGCTTCGGTAAGGCGTAAAGCTCGCGTATTGTGATTATCTTTATTGTTCACTTTCAGATGTTCTCCCAGACGGACTGCCTTTCGCATCAGATTGGTCAAATCCTCTGGTAAGGATGGAGACACCTTGTTCTCTTGCAAAATCTTCAATATTGATTTACCAGTAGCAAGTTTTACACTAGGGACTGCGTGAGTATCTCTCAAGGCAATTCCGATTTGTGACGTGGAAAGCCCCTTGGAAGACATTTTTATTATCTCTTTTTCCACATCTTTAGCCTTAGGTGACCACTTTGGGCTCTTTTTTCTAGTCTGTGGACTAGAACCGGAGCGCCCCCTGTGTCTTGCATGAATTCTTGCCATATATCCTAATCTCCTATGGTGAGAATGGCGCCAGTCAGACCGGTATAAAAACATTGGCGCATTCAATAACCCGTGGTCCAGTAAAGCGCCAATTCCGTATTGGAATAAATCCTATATGTGAAATCAGGCATGTACTTGTAGTGATAATTGAGTACCAAAGAAAGCGTGGATGGACTACCACTCATATCTGGCATGCCTAAATTAACTACGGATAATGATCTGTTCTGGCCTATCTCGAATGAGAAGATTTCTGTATTATTCCATCCCCATAAATGGTCTAAAGTGTTCCAGTACATGTCCCTGACAGAAATCCGTTCAACATCCATCCGTTCAATATCCACAATGCCCTGTGATAATTGTAATGAATCCATTTGGGCCACCATATCTGAATAGGCTGCAACTCTCCGCTCCCTTTTTACATCATTGGATTCGAAAATACCATTTTCCAGATTATCATCCATCCACTGCGCCGTGGAAATACTGCTATCGCGAACATAATAGGTATAGAACTGGGCTTCCCTTTCATGAGCTGCAACCCTGTACCCAAGGTCCACATATGAAAAAGATACGAGAAGAACCGTTAGAACCGAAAAGAGTGCAGCTATACGTCTGGGATGATCTTGAAGGTTATCCAGGAAAAAATCGAACCCGGGTGCTATGAAAAGGAGAATCCCAAAGGTCATCAGGTAAGGGATGTAAAGAAGATCTGAAATAACAAAGAAGGATAGTGCCAAATAGGACATTGAGAACAAATATCCCAGCTTGACACGCCCTTCCTGAATCCAGAACACAATACCGAGGATAGCTATAAAAATAAAAGGCCCTACATTTATCAGATAATAGACTGCTAAATTTGCCAGAGACGATAAAACACCATTACCAACGAAAAGATAGGCTCCAATAAGGTCATCATCTGGACTATAGGGAGAAAAATCCAGATATTGCAAATAAAATAAATAGCCGGAGAGAAAAATCAAGAAACCCAGAGTTTGCCTACCTGCACGCTCACGATTGGTAGCATTCTCCTGCCAATAAAATAGAAGGTGAGCCACTAACAGGGCCAAAAACATTCCTGGGAAAAGAAGGCCCATACGGTGCAGGGATGGTAGTGTTACGATGAACAATGATATCAATGCAATAAGGCGAGAAGGATGCCGACCATATTTTGAGTTTGATAATCTCAAAAGTAACCAGATAAAGAATGGGAGAAGAGCTATGAACGTGAATCTGAGGGAAAATCTCCATAACGAGAAAGTAAGGAATCTAGGGGCCAGTGAGAAGCAGAGAGCAGCAAACCAACGGCTTCTATAGTTGTCCGTAAGCTCGCCCGTGAGCATGAAGAAACCAAATGTTGAGATCAGGGAGAGAAAGATGCTATGGATAATGATGTAATCATAGATTGAGAGGCCCGTTACAGTCGTGACTGCTGACGCCAGAAGCGTAGCACCAAGCGGACTCGTTCCGGGAAATAGCCCATAAAGTGATAAAACTTCTTCAGCCCCAAATACTTGACCATGAGATATGATCGCCTTGGCCATGGAGATATAATAGAAATTGTCAGTGCCTGTGGGAGAGGGCGTGATAGGGTAACGTAACAAGAGTGTGAAAAGACCTAACAGAATCAGGCCACTTTGTTTGACCGGACTTGGACTTTTCATCTTCTATCAGATGGATGATGTATTAAGCGTGTATGCTCGATAGAAATTGGTTATTTGTACTGCATATTTTTATATAGCAGATACTGTCCTCTCAAATCACCTATAATGGGGGCGTAATTTGTCTATACCTGACACCAAGAATTACAGTCTGATGGCGTTACTGCTTTTGACCGCTCTACTAGTTGGAAAAAGTGTCAATGGATACCCGGGAGGTGGTGAGACTGGAGGGGACGAATGGGCCGCGGAATCTATCGTTAAGGGTTGTACCTGCCATACCGATGAACAGCTTAACGAAGGAATGTACAGTCTAAATGGAATACCCAATACTTATGTTCCAGAAGTCACTTACAACATAACATTAACCGTTAACGATACGAACGTTGATTCAGTTGATGGATCTGTGAGATACGGTGGTTTCTTGGCTGAGGTAAGTGAAGGTATTTTTGTTACAAATGAAAATTACTGGTTAGGTGGTGGCGGATCATACATTTCACACAATGACAACAGTAACATGGTTAGAAGTTGGACTTTCCAATGGACCGCTCCTGCAGAGGGTACAGGCGATGCATTATTCACTATCTATTTCAATATCGTGGATGGAGCCGCTTCTTCTGGAGACCAATGGTCTTACTTGACTGCAATCTCACTTGGTACGCCCCAAGAGGTTTCAAGTGAAGTATCAATACACGAATTAGGAGTTACACTAATGCAATATTGGATTGGCTTAATCGGGATAGCATCTGTACTTTTGTCTATCCTAGTGGCTTACATAGTAATCAGAGGGGGGAGTGCACATTACAGAGGTTAATGAAGTTCTGGAAAAGGTCTCAAAAGGTGAACTTACTACCGAAGATGCCCAGAAACTTTTAGGAACTTACAAAGACGAAGAACTAGGGAAAGAATTGAGAAATATTCCTGGAAAAGAACAATTAGAGATATTTGCCATAATCTTGGTTCTTATGCTTCTCGAATTGATGTACGATTCGCTCTTCATTTATGGTATTTTAGAGAATTGGGATCAACAATTTTTATCATTTACGATTGCTATGGCATTCTTAGTCCTAGGGTTGATGCTTGATTTCTATAGAAGATCATTCATGCCAGATGTTTTGGAGGCCAAAAAGAGAAGGAGGAAAGTTATCACCAAACTGGAGAGATAATTATGGATATTACGCGTAGAGGTTTCCTGAAAGGTGCAATTGGACTTGCGGGCGCAGGGATGACTGGTGCACTCACAGTTCCTGCACTGAAGTCACTCCTGCCCCCTCCAGTAACAAGATGCAACAAGGATGATGCCCATGAAACACTGATCTACAAAAGTGAAAGTGGAAAATGGTACGAAAGTAAGGGGGGAAAAGTAGCCATCAAAGAGGATTTCAAACTCTGGGATGTTGCTATCGTTAATTGGGGGCCAAAGGAACTCGAGGAAGAACTAGGGAGTTGTGAGATTCAACTAGCTCTTATTAAAGTCCCTACTGAAGTGGGAATGGAAGATCTAGGTATCTCAGATGATGGAGGAAATAGTACTATGATGGCATATCATACCTACAAATGCCCACACCTTTGCTGTAAACCCGTATTCACACCGGAGGGGACCAGTACCATAAGTGGTAATGACTATGAGAATATGTTTCTGTGTCCATGCCATCTTTCAAGATTTGACCCAATATCAGTAATCAAGAACATAGATGAACAAGGACGAGTAGTTATGGCTGCTGAATTGTTGGAAGGTCCGGCGCCATATGGATTACCTGTAGTACCTATTGCTGAAAAAGACGGAGGATTGATTGGCCTGACCACGCATTTGGACTGGCTGAAATATTGTGGACAAGGATAATAATGAAATTTAACAGAATTATAGCTGCAATAATCGGATGTCTGGTATTGCTGGCTCTGCCAGTAAATGCTGAAACTCCAATTCTGGAAGAATTAATGAGGAAATACACTTTCCTCTTGATTTTCCTGTCGATGATCGGTGCAGTTGCGGGGATTGGATATCTGTACATAACGGGTTTACTTCCCAGAGCTATCTTTGAAACCTGGAGATGGATCGATGAGAGATTTGCATTGCACAGATACGTTTCCTTGGCCAAGAGAGAATACTATTCTGTGGTCTACACCTTGATGCCTGCAACTGGAAGAACCATGCCTCAATCCCATACTGAGAGATACAACGTCAAAGCTGTATGGTACTGGTATCCCTTTTACTCATTGGGAGGACTGTCGTTCTTTGCTTATATCGTGCTAACAATAACTGGAATTTACTTAGGATTCTACTATGTTCCTAATGGTGAATTCATAGAGGACCCGGATACTGGAGAAATGACCTCAGGCGCATATAAGTCGATGGAATTGATAATGACCCAAGTGTCCTTTGGATACATTATTAGAGCAGTTCACCACTGGTCTGCTCACTTCATGGTAGCTTCGGTTTTTCTTCATATGATGAGAGTTTACTTCGTAGGGGCCTATCGTAATCCCAGAGAAATCAACTGGATGCTAGGTTCGATCTTATTGATGGTCACCATTTTCTTCGGTTACACGGGATATCTGCTTCCCTGGGATGAACTTGGATTTGCAGCGGGCTCAATCGGGCTTGAAATGGCTACTTCCATCCCCGCCATGGGGCCACTTATGGCTCAGATTGTGTTCGGTGGTACTCAGCTTACTGGAGATACAATAACTAGAATGTACTGGTTACACATTTTTGTTCTACCTTTGATTGGAACCATTTTAATAATCATACACATGGCTCTTGTGTGGATACAAGGGGAGGCTGAACCGCACTAATGAGCGAACCAGATGCTACAGAGCTAATCGACGACTATCAGGGTGAACAGATCGAACTTGATACTGTAAGCAAATTAGAACACCGGGAAGACCATTCGGTACTAGAAGCTGAATTGGTCAAAGGTGAGCCGCTTTATCCTCATGAATTGACAAGGGACGCGGTTCTGAGTATGTATGTCATAGCTCTTTTCTTCTACTTATCTGCATTTGTGCCACCTCCCTTACATGGAGCTGCAGACCCAACCGCTGGTACTGCCTTCCCACCACCATTGCCTGATTGGTATCTACTATGGGCATTTGGATGTCTAAAGGCGGCCTGGGATATTGAATTTACAATATTTGGATATCACTTTTTCCTGATGACTGCAAAGGTCTGGGGAACCCTAGTTCAGGGAATGATTATTGGACTTGTTGTTGCCGTTCCATTCATTGATAGGGCGATTGGAGCATTCATAGATCCTCAATACGGTGATGTCGTAAACAGGGGGCATGAACGAAGACCCATAGAGGATCCTGTAAGGGCCGCTATTGGCGTCTATGGAATTGCCATCGTCATTATGTTATCAATTTACTCAATTAATGCTAATATTGCAATTTATTATCCAGAGATAAACACCAAAGTACTATCTATGGTCACCCTTTTTGGACCTTTAGGGTGCGCACTGGTCACTTACCTCTTCCTGGATAGAAGAAGGTCCGAAGGGGCAAAACCACTGAGTGACGAAGAAAGATTTGATCTCTATGTTGATGGAATCAAGGACCGAAAAATGCAGAGAATCTACGAATTCAAATTGAATCGCTGTT
>Ga0310124_10000221_pt1 | contig 38801 bp, 29 predicted proteins | sample CB11b_AW_Bot5_MG_FD_203507 | JGI IMG/M metagenome (GOLD analysis project Ga0310124, IMG submission 203507) | Marine microbial communities from Western Arctic Ocean, Canada - CB11b_AW_Bot5 | ecosystem: Environmental > Aquatic > Marine > Oceanic | place: Canada: Western Arctic Ocean | collected...
CCTTGCTGGCGTACTCGGCCCCACCCATCCCCCACAGACGCATCGCGCCGCCAGGTCCCCACCCCCGTTCACCCCGGGGCTCGGACGGCGCTGACGAGCTTTTCTGCGGCGGGTAACGCATGGCCTGAACAAACCGGACCGCCTCGTCCTTGGTGTCGACGTGCGGCAAGATGACACCGTAGCCGCCGATATCGAGCACCTGCTTCACGGCCCACTTGAAGTCCTCGTCTCCCTCCTGTGGGATGCGCACGATCGGGGCCAGGCGCATCCGGCCGTCGGGGTCCCGGTCCTCGTTCATCTCCGCGAGCACTTCCTGCACGAGCGCGCCGGAAAACGGCGAGTGCTCCATGTCGACAAAGCGCCAGTGCTCATTCGCCACCGCAGGCTGGCCGTTTTCGATCGCCTCGATGACTTTGTTGAGTCGAGCCGGTCCCTGCGCCTGCGCCCAGGTCGGTGCGAACAGCGTCCCAAGCCCCACCGCGCCCAGAGCCAGGCAGCGACCCAGTCGGGTCCAATTGGTCGTAACCAGATGTGTCGAGTGCACGTTCATCATCGTTTCTCCTTCGTACCGAAAGTACCCGAGCCATACTGCGCCCCGCAGGCATGAATTCTGTGCGCCCATGATGGCGGTACTCGGACCGACACGCAATCTTCAATGTGAGCAAAGACGCGACGCCGGCTGGTGGCTGTGACCGACGACGCAACGCCGCCAGACGGACGCCTCGCGAGGAAACTCAGATCAGGCCGACCAGCGGTCCTAGCCACACCATGAGTACGGTGATCAGCACCACCCAGCACCCGCTGAGAATCACGCCCGGCGTGAACATGTCGAGCATGCGGTAGTAGCCCTTGGTGTAGGTGACGAGCGGGACGGCATCCAGCGGCAGAAGGAAGGCGCACGAGGCGGTGAAGGCGACGGGCAGGGCGTAGAGAGCAGGGTTTTGCCCGGTTGACAGCGCGAGAATGGCGAGCGGTGGAATCAGCACCGAGTTGATCACCGGCCCGATCGGCAGCGCCAGATGGATGACGACGGTGAATGCGCTCACCAGCGCCACGATGCCTACATGGCTCCAATCCTCCAGCCCGCCGAGCGATCCATCGACCAGCCATTGCGCCAACCCGGTCTCGACCGACGCGGCCCCCAACGCCGTCACCCCGCCGACCATCAGCAACGCCTCCCAGCCGATACCGCGCTCCACCTCCTTCCACGTGAAGAGCCGCATGCCGGGCAAGAACATCGTGATCGCGCCGACCAGACTGACCAGCACCACGTTGAGCGCGGGAACCCAGGTACTGAGCACCCAGAGCACGATCATCGTGCCGAGGATGACCAGCACCCGCCACTCTCGTCCGCTGACCGGTCCGAGTGCGGCACGTTCCGTCGGCACGTCGCCGACCGCCGTGACGTGGGCCATCTCCGGCGGATAGAACCACAGCAAGATCCGGACGGACAGGGGCAACAGGATCACCACCATCGGCACTCCGATGACCATCCAGTCGAGGAATCGAATAGTGACGTTGCCGTATTCCTGGATAAAGAAAATACCCAGAATGTTGATGGAACTTCCCGCGGGGGTGGCCACCCCCCCGATGAGCGCCGCGAACGGGATACCGATCATCAAGGCTTTCGCAAAACTCGACCGGCCGGGCGTCAGACCCATCTTTCCAAAAAGACCCAGCGCCAGCGCCATGAAAATGGCCGTGGCCGGCACGTCCGACATGATGGTCGAGATCAGACACGTCCCCACCATGAAGACGAGCACGACCCGCCGGCTGTCGGTCCCGGCCTTCGATAGCAGCCACAGCGAGAAACGCTGATCCAAACCTGAACTGATAAAGGCCTGGGCGACGATGAACATCGCGAGCACGAAGAAGAACACCGGGCTGATGAAGTTGGCGAACGCGGTGGGCAAATCGGCTACGCCGAAAATCGGCAGGAGGACGACCGCCAGCAGCGACGTCACCCCGACCGGCACCGCTTCGGTCGTCCACAGGATGAGCACCACCGCAAAGATGGCCGCCATCCGCTGACCTTCTGCTGGCAGGGCCTCCGGGCCTGGCACGGTCACCACCAGCAGCGCCAGCAACGCGGCAGCCGCCACGCCGACGAATGCCCTCGGGGAGTTGGAGGGCAGTTGGCTCGCTGTCGACGGCGGGGTGTTCTGTGACGTAGCCATGTGAGTGTCGGTTCGCCAACCTTTTGGTCCGACTCAGCATGTAACAATAGCCGCACTCGCCCCGGACGGCACTCGAAATGGTCATTGAACGCACGACGTCTTCCGGCCCGCGCGCTACCGAGAACCTGCTAGACGCGGGCGGTCTGCCGACTTTCTTCGCTATCAACCAGATTGACACGCTGGACCCGGCTCGGCCCGACCACGGCGTGGAACAGCAGGTCCGGGTGTGTGCACGGTCGCTCTCCGGCATGCAGAAGGAGGCTATCGTGGGGTCGTCTCGACCCGGCGGCCTCTGGCGACTGGCCAGCGACGAAGGTCCCTATCTGGAAGGGTTCGATGCCGCCCCCTGCCCCCTGTCGTTCATGACGGTCGGCATGGTGTCGTCCTACATGGACGCACTGCGAGCGGCGGCGCGACGGCGATCGCTCGACATCCGCGACCTCACACTGACCCAGGACAACCGCTACACGATGGCAGGCTCGGCTCTCCAGGGCACCATGACCGGCGGGGCCTTGCCGGTCGCGCTCGACGTGCGGATCGACAGTGACGCCAACGATGGCGCGGTGAGCGACCTCGTGACCGAGGCGGTCGGGGCGGCGCCGGTGAACGGACTGCAGCGCGAGCGGCATACCTCGCGATTCACCCTGACGGTTAACGGCGAGCCGCTGTCACTCGACCGGGCGGCCCCACTTCCAGACGCGGCTGCCCCTGACCCGGACCGTCTGTTTTCGTGCGTCGAATCGGCAGCGGGTCCCGACGGGGGGCACGTCAGACGCCTCGAAGCGGTGACGCCGGTCGCCGGCGGCGCCGGCGCGAGCTTCCGAGCCGAGCAGCGACGCGAGTTACACGTACGCGCCATCTGCCGCCAACGCCCAGACGGCGTGAAGGAGATCGAACAGCAACTGCACCGCCCGCTGGGGTCCACCTTTCAGTTCCTGTCAGACGAGGGGCAGGCGCGCGGAGGCTCTGGAACGGCACCCGATGCGGCAAGCTACATGGCGGCCGGGGTGGCCTTCTGCTTCATGACGCAGCTGGGCCGATTCGCGACGATCACGAAGCACCACTTGCCCGGCTACCGTGTGGTGCAGGACACCCACTTCCGGCCAGGTGAGGGAGGGAGAGCCGGCACGGCCGGTGACGTTACGACCCATGTGTTCCTCGACACGCCAGACGGGGCGGACTTCGCCCGACATTGCCTCGACATGGGGGAACAGACCTGCTTCCTCCACGCGCTCTATCGGACCCCGTTGGAGCCGATCGTCACGATCACGCGGGTGTGTGACACCACTTGACCGGTGGTCGGTCCGGGTAGAGCCTCCCAGGGCCGGACCGCGTGTGTCACCCGACGCGTGAAATCTGGCTAGAGAGAGTCACACTGATGTCCGCCGGTTGAGGCTCTTGAGCTCACTTGGGTTGGTTGTGTGGCGCAGGCCTTCAGGCCTGCGAGGCAAGGCTAAAGCCTTGCCCCACGGGTCCGAACCGTGGCTAGGAGCCTCCTAGACTAGTGTCCTGCACGACTCCCAACCCCATCGCACTTTGCCCGCCGGCGGCGGGCGCCATGATGCCGAAGGTCTCTTCGCTGTCTAGTCGGACAGAAAATCCAACACGCCCGCCGTGAAGGCGTCGGCCTGCTCCACATTCGAGAGGTGCGCCGCGTCCAGATCAAGCCGATGCGAGCCAACCACGCGTTCCTGAACCAGCTCGCCGAGCGCCGGCGGGGTCGCCAGATCGTGGCGACCGGTGACGACCAATGTCTCCGCCTCGATCTGGCCGATCTCGTCCCTTAGATCGGCATCGCGCAATACGGCGCAACCGCCGGCGTAGCCATCCACCGGGCAGCTCAGCAGCATGGACCGGAATCGTTCTACCGTCGCCGGCTCCCGGTCCCGGAACCGGTCGGTGAACCACCGTGCGATTCCGCCTTGGGCGACAGCCGCGATACCTTCCGCTCGAACCACCCGGATCCGCTCGGCCCAGCCGTCGCGGCTCCCGAGACGGGCCGCGGTGTTGGCCGCGACGATCCGGCCCACCCGGTCTGGCGCATGCACCCCGAGCCATAGCGCAATAAGGCCGCCGAGCGACACCCCGCAGACATGCGCGCGATCGACGCCGGCCGCGTCAAGGACTGCCAGCGCATCTCGTCCCAATCGATCCAGTGTGTATGGCCCCACCGCCGGCTGGGACCGGCCATGACCTCTGGCGTCATACCGAATGAGGCGGAACACACGCCCGAAGCGCTCACGCTGGGGTGCCCAGAGCTCGCTCGTCGTCCCGAGCGAATGCAGCAGCAGACATGCCGGCGCCTCCTCGGGCCCCTCGACGTCACAGGCGAGGCGGCACCCGTCGACCGTCATGACCCTGGCCTCCGCCACCGTCACCGACCTCGCTCCGCGTACCGACCGAGCACGCGGTCGATGAATACCCGCGCCGCACCCAGATAGTGCTCTGGGGTCAGGCACCGATCAATTTCAGACCCGTCCAAGTGCTGCGTCACCAACGGGTCGTCGGCGAGCACGTCCGCCAACGGGCGGCGCTCCTGGCGCGCGCGGCGGCACGCCGCCTCGACACACGCGTGGGCCTCTGCCTTCCCGAGGGCAGGGGCCAGTGCCATCGCTACAGATTCGGCCAGCGCCAACCCCCCGGTCGCGTCCGCGTTCTCGCGCATCCGCTCCGGATCGACCACGAGCCCGCCCAGCGCGCCAGCCAACGCCTGACCACCGGCAGCGGACATCACGACCAGATCCGGCAGCGCGTCCCATTCGGCCTGCCAGGCACCGAGCCCCCGCTCGTGCTCGTGGACCATCGCCCCAAGCACCGTCGCGACCAGTCCCGGGGCTCGGCTGGCGGCCGCCAGCGCCACCGACGCTCCCACGGGGTTCCGTTTGTGCGGCATCGTCGACGAGGCGCCCCGGCCGTCAACCGGCTGCTCCCATGCCTCGCTCACCTCGGTCTGCGCCAACAACCCCAGGTCGCGGGCGATCTTGCCGAGCGTTCCGCTGGCCACCCCAAGCGCACACGCCAGCTGAGCCAGCCGGTCACGGTGGGCGTGCCAGGGCGTATCCGCGATGCGGAGTCCGAGTCGCTCGGCCAGTGCGGCGGCTACCGCTGGCCCGTCGGTGCCAAGCGACGCCAATGTGCCGGTCGCTCCACCAAACTGCAGCACCAACGCCTCGTCAAGGGCAGCATGGAGGCGAGCCCGGACGCGAATGAGGGCATCAAGCCATCCGGCCGCCTTCAGCCCGAACGTAATCGGGGTCGCCTGCTGCACCCACGTACGACCGATCATGGGCGTATCCGCATAACGGCGGGCCAACTCGGCCGCGGCGGCGGACGCAGTCGCCAGGTGGGCGCAGACCGTCGGCACGCTGGTGCGCAACTGCAAGACCAACCCGGTATCCATGATGTCCTGGCTCGTCGCGCCCCAGTGCACGTACCGCGCCGCGACCGGGTCGGTCTGCGCGACCCGCCGGGTCAGGTGACGCACCACCGGAACGGCGGGAATCCCGCCATGGGCCATCTCCGCCGCGATGACCGCGAGATCGTAGAGGTCGGCACGCGCGGCCGCGCGGATGGGCGCCACACAGCTTTCCGGAACCACCCCGACCGACGCCTCCGCCTCGGCGAGCTCCGCCTCCACGTCCAACATCATCTGCAACTGGGTCGAGGCGCCGAACTGCGCCGCGACATCCGCCTCACCCAGCAGCAAGTCGTGCAACCGACCGCCGACGGTCATCGTCGACTTAGTACCGCTCATGACGACGGTTAGGTATGTGGGATCGGCAATACTCAGACATCGAAGAACACCGTCTCCGCTGGTCCTTGTAACGCAATCTCGATGTGGTAGACGCCGTCGCGGCGAACGGCGACCAGCGTCGGCCGACGGTCCGCCGGCACCTGCGACAGCACGGGGTCCTGCGCGTTCGTCGCCTCGTCGTCGAAGTATATGCGGGTCACCAGCCTGGCCATCACCCCCCGGGCGAAGAGGCCGACGACGAGATGCGGCGCCTGAAGCCGGTCGTCGGGACCCGGCACGGGGCCTGGCTTGATCGTCTCGATGGCAAAACGGCCGTCGGCGTCAGTCGGGAGACGGCCGAACCCGCTGAACCCATCCACCGGGTCGCGGCGATGGGGGGCGTCCGGATGATTCCACCGCCCCTCCGCGTCCGCCTGCCAGATCTCGACGAGCGCATCGGAGACCGGCGCGCCCTGACCGTCACGAACGGTCCCGGTCACGGTGATCCGGATACCGAGGGTGCCCGGCGGCGCGATGGACACCGACCGCCGCCCGGGGATGAGCACCGCGAAGAACGGTCCGATCGTCTGTGATGGAGTCGGTCCCGGCATGCTAGCCGCCCGTGGTGAACGTCCCGCGTCGCACCGAGGCCGGCGCTGGTCCGGCTGAACAAGGCGAGAAGAGGGAAAATACCGGCAGTAATTGACCGATGAACAACGCAAATCGGGCGGATTCAGCGCCGGTCGAATGCAGTGGGACTCTTGCCACGGGCTGCTAGTCCCCTGGAACCGCAATACGTTGCAAAAGTCGCCAGCCGGGCATCCCACCTGACAACGTTGCCCCTCGGTCGAACATCCCCGATGTGCCCTGTCGTCGCGCCTTGGCCACCAAGCGCCGCATCCGCGAGGTCGTCCGAGGATCGCGGTAACGGGACATCAGAAACCGGTCGGCGTGGCATCGCGCCCACGCAGCACGATGTCGAACCGATACCCAAGGGCCGTCAACGGCTCGGTCAACCCGAGATCGAACGCCGACACCAGGCGCCGACGCGCGCGTTCGCTCGGGATGCTGTTGAAGATCGGGTCAAGCGCCAGCAGTGGATCACCCGGGAAGTACATCTGGGTCACGAGGCGGGTCAGGAAACTCTGCCCGAAGACCGAGATGTGCACATGGGCCGGCCGCCAGGCGTTGTCGTGATTGTTCCAGGGATAGGCCCCCGGCTTGACAGTCACGAACCGATAGCGCCCAGCCCGGTCGGTCAGCACCCGGCCCGCGCCGGTGAAGTTGACGTCGAGCGGCGCATCATGGGTGTCGTCTACATGCGCGTATCGGCCGGCCGCGTTGGCCTGCCAGATCTCGACCAATGTGTCCGGCACCGGCCGTTCGTCCTCGTCGACGACGCGGCCCGCAATGACAATCCGCTCTCCGATCGGCTTACTTGCGTGCTGCCGTGTGAGGTCGTAGTCCAGCGATCGGATCGACGTGTCGCCGTGAGCCGGTCCCGTAATCTCAGACAGCGTCTGAGGCACGATCACGAGCGGCTGCGTGGGATGACGCAGCGCTGTGGACCGATAGGATGGCGTATCGTTGGGTGGAACGTCATCGCTGCGCGGCCGACGATACCCCCGCGGCTGCACCTCAGCGTTGTCCATCGGCCGGCCCCAGTCCCCCTCCGTCAGTTCGCAGCGCCGATCGTACAACCCATCCCCAACACCGTCCACCCCACCGAAGAACGCCAGGGGGCTCGAGACGTAGCCCTGCGCAAGTGAAGTCCACGCCCTCAAGAGGAAGGATCCCGTACACTCTTGCGATGCCTACATTGACGGTTGAAGGATACGGAAGCTGTGACGTCCCCGCAAACACCCGACTTGTGCTGGCCCTCGAGCAGCACGCAAAGGTTGACGTGATGCACGCCTGCGGCGGCAACGCGCGCTGCACCACCTGTCGAGTCGAGTTTCTCGACGGTGAACCAACGAAGACGACGGCGGCGGAGAAAGCCTGCCTCGACGCCCGTGGCCTGACCGGTGTACGGCTGTCGTGCCAGATCCTGTGCGAGCAGGAGATGACGGTGCGGGCCATCAGCCGGCTCGAAGGCAGCGGCCGACCCGACGCCGGCGGCACCCCTGCCGCAGAGATCACACCGCCAGCCGAATGGGTGTGATGCGGGGCGCGACCGCGGAAGCAGCGCCGGCGGCCTGGATGCCTGCCCGAAACGTCTTACTCGTCCCCAGCGCGTGCCCGGCCGCGTAGCGCCTTTACCTCGCTTCGTCGGCGCTTCCCCTCGAGCCGGCGAGCACCCGCCGCCGGCTTTGGCTTCGTCGGTCGGCGGACGGTGGGCCGCCGTGAGGCCTGCTCGAGCAGGTCAGCCAGGCGCGCCCGCGCGGCGACCCGGTTCTGTCCCTGGGTCCGGTGCTCGCGGCTGTCGATGATCAGCACACCGTCGGCGGTGATCCGGTTGCCGAACTGCTCGATGAGGCGTGCCTTGGTCTCTGGCGGCAGCGACGAGTTCGTCACGTCGAACCGCAACTCGACCGCCGTCGCGACCTTGTTGACATTCTGCCCGCCGGGACCGGACGCACGCACGAAGCGTTCCGTGAGTTCGTGTGCCTCGACGGCGATGTTCTCGGAGAGCTTGATCATTTCTCTGGTCGCGATCAGCGCGCGTCCTTGAGAATGAACTCCGCGCCCTTCTCGGCGATCATCACGGTCGGTGCGTTGGTGTTGCCGGACGAAATACGCGGCATCACCGACGCGTCGATGACCCGGAGCCCGGCGACCCCCCGCACGGCGAGGCGGTCGTCGACGACCGCCAGATCGTCGTGTCCCATCTTGCACGTTCCGACCGGATGAAAAATGGTTGAGCCGAGGTCGCGCGCGGCGCCGATCAGCTCCTCGTCGGTCTCGACCTCCAGGCCAGGTTTCCACTCGCTCGGCTCGAATCGCGCTAGCGCGTGTGCCTTCATGATCCGACGCGTAAACCGCAAACCCGTGACGGCGACACGCAGGTCCGCATCGGTCGACAGATAGTTCAGCGTGATCGCCGGCGCGTCGCGCGGGTCGGTGCTCTTGATACGCACGTGTCCGCGACTCGTCGGCTGCAGGTTGCACACCGACGGCGTGATCGCGTTGAACGTATGCAGAGGGTCCCCGAACTTATCGAGCGACAACGGTTGCACATGCCACTCCATGTTCGCCGACCCGCGCGACGGGTCGCTCTTCGCGAACGCGCCCAGCTGCGACGGCGGCATGGTCAGCGGCCCGGTCTTGAAGAACAGGTACTCGAGCCCCATCGCCGCCTTGCCAAACAGCGAGTGCACACGGGTGTTCAGGGTGACGGTGTTGCTGACCTTGTACATGGTCCGAATCTGCAGGTGATCGTGCAGGTTGTCACCGACCCCGGGGAGGTCGTGCTCGACTACGACACCCCGCGCCTGGAGCACCGCCCCGGGCCCGATACCGGACAGCTGCAAGATTTGCGGTGAGCCGATGGCGCCGGCGGCGAGAATCACCTCCCGTCGCGCGTTGAGTCTGTCACCACCGACCAGAGCAACCCCGATCGCCCTCTTGGCAGAGCCGGTTGACTCACCCGATTCGAGGAGGAGCCGGTCGACCTGCGCACCGGTCCGCACCGTCAGGTTCGGTCGGTCCATGATCGGCCGCAGGTAGGCTTTGGTCCCGCTCCAGCGCCGGCCGCCGCGCTGGTTCATCTGAAAATAGGCGGTGCCCGAGTTGTCTCCGCGATTGAACTCGGGGATCTTGGGAATGCCGCACTCCTCGGCGGCATCACGCCAGGCGTCGAGAATCTCCCAGCTGACCCGCCTCTCCTCGACGCGCATCTCACCGCCGACCCCGTGAAACTCGTCGGCGCCGTGCTGGTAGTCCTCCGACCGCTTGAACACCGGCAGCACATCGTCCCAGGACCACCCGCGGTTGCCGAGCGACGACCAGTGGTCATAGTCAGTCTTCTGCCCGCGCATGTAGATCATGGCGTTGATCGACGAACAGCCGCCGAGCACCTTGCCTCGCGCGTAACCAATGGTCCGTCCGTTCAGCCCCGGGTCAGGCTCGATCGTGTAGCACCAGTCGGTACGCGGATTGCCGATCGTGTAGAGATACCCGACCGGGATGTCGATCCAGAAATAGTCGTCCTTGCCGCCCGCTTCGAGCAACAACACGCTGGCGCCCGGATCGGCCGACAGCCGGTTGGCGAGTACACAGCCGGCTGTCCCGCCTCCAATGATGATGTAGTCGTGGCTCACGAAGGGATCCTAACTTAGACGGGGCTACGCCCCGAACCCCACGCGGCGCACACGGGACGGTTCGGCGCACCTCGCACAGGTCGCCAACCGTAGATATAATCGCGGTCTCTGGCTCGAGTGCCGCCACGACCACATTTGAGAGTCCATGCATATGAGAACGTCCTTCGCTCCTGCCGTCATTGCTGTCATCGGCGGACTCACCGCCTGCGCCGGCGGCGCCCCTGAAGAACCCGTCAGCACAGTCGTCGCCTACGAGGGCGCCACCTTGATTATGGGCGATGGCGGCCCTCCGCTGGGGGGCGGAGTGCTGGTGGTCGATGAGGGTGTGATCACCGACGTGGGATTGGCCGCCAACGTCACGATTCCTGAAGGGGCGACGGTCGTCGACCTGACCGGCAAGACCGTGATGCCGACCCTGGTCGACCTGCACGGGCACGTCGGATTCGTCGACGACCTCAGTTTCGACAACGCCAACTACACGCGAGAGAACATCACCGACCAGCTCGACCGCTATGCGTATCACGGCGTCGGGGTCATCGTCTCTCTGGGGACCGACCCGGGCCAGCAGGCGTTCGGCATCAAGGCGGACCAGGAAACCGGCATCCTCGGCGGCGCCCGCCTCCACACCGCGTTCCGGGGAATCGCGCGTCCCGAGGCCGGTCCCGGGGCGCCGACCATGCGGCCCACTGCCTTCGGGGCCTCGACGGTGGAGGAGGCGGTCGGGTTTGTCGAGGAGATCGCCGCGACCAACGCGGACTTCCTGAAGATCTGGGTTGACAACAGAGGGGGGTCGGTCGAGAAGCTCGGTCCGGATCTCTACGGACCCATCATCGAGGCGGCTCACGAGCGTGACCTTCGCGTGATCGCTCACATCTTCTTTGCGGAGGATGCCAGGGAGCTCGTAGCCGCTGGCGTGGATGGTTTCGCCCATCTGGCCCGCGATGTCGAGATGGACGACGAGCTGGTCGCCGCGATCGTCGAGAACGACGTCTTCGTGATGCCGAACCTGGCCGTCTCTGAGCGAGGACGGAACGCTGAGCCGCCGGCCTGGGTCGATCATCCCTTGCTGGCAGAATCCGTGTCCCCCGAAGTCATCACGCGCATCCGGGAGTCGTATGTCAATCGGACGCCCGAAGCGGCGGCCCAAGGGGCCGAGTCGTTCGCGATGATGCTGCGCAGCCTGAAGAAGTTGTCCGACGCCGGGGCTCGGCTGGTTCTGGGCGCCGACACGGGGATCCAAGACCACATCCAAGGCTACATGGAGCACCACGAGCTCGAGTTGATCGTCGAAGCCGGTATCTCACCGGCCAAAGCGATCCAGATCGCCACCAGCGCACCGGCCGAGGTCCTCGGGGTCGACACCGGTCTCCTCGCACGTGGCAAACGCGCCGACTTCCTGGTGCTCGACGCCAACCCGATGTACGGCATCTCGGCCACGCGCCAAATCTCGGCCGTGTATCTGGCTGGGGAGGAGCTCGATCGTGAGTTGCTCCGGTCCCGGTGGTAGGAGAATGCAGCGGGTCTTTCGCCACGGGCTGCTAGCAGCCACGATAGCCATCGTCGCCACCGGCGCCGTCGATGTTCTCGCCCAGGCTGGACGCTATCCCGCGTCTCAGCACGGCGGGAACTACATGCACAACTTCTACTTCCCGCCGGCGCCGAGCTCGACGCCGTGGGCGCCCACCTGGGCCCCGGACGGGGAGTCGCTGGCGGTATCGATGAGCGGGTCGATCTGGCGCGTGGACCCAGACACGGGCATTGCCAACGAACTGACCTACAGCCCTGACGCGTATCATTCGTCGCCGGACTGGTCGCCCGACGGCCGATGGATCGTATACACCGCCGACTACGATGGCGACCGGGTGCAGCTGGAATTGCTGGACGTGGAGACCGGCGAGACGCGCGCGCTGACCGACGACCAGCAGATCTACACCGACCCGGTCTTCTCTCCCGACGGCACGCGCATCGCCTACGTGTCGACGAGACCACGCGGGTTCTTTAACTTGTCGGCGCGACCGGTCTCGGGCGGCCGGTGGGCCGGCGACGAGATGCCGATCACGTCCGACAACGACTACGGGAACAATCGGTTGTATTTCGGACCGTGGGACATGCACCTCACGCCGACCTGGCTGCCGGGAGACGATGAGTTGCTGCTGGTCTCGAACCGGAACGTCGCGTTGGGCTCGGGGAACGCCATCCGGGTGCCGGCGGTCGAGGGCGGTATCCGCGAGGCCACCACGGTCCTGAGCGAGCAGACGCTCTATCGGACCCGGCCCGACGTGGCCAGCGACGGCAAACGGTTCGTCTATTCATCAACCCGGGGTGCGGCGGACCAGTTCAACAACCTGTATGTCCAGCCCACCGTCGGCGGCGAACCATACAAGCTCACCTTCTTTCAACACGACGCCTTTCACCCGCGCTGGTCTCCCGACGACGAGTGGATTGCGTTCATCCAGAACGAGGCCGGGCTGCCTCAGTTGGCACTACTCGAAACGCACGGCGGCGAGATTCGGCCCATTGCCATCACCGACCGTCGCTGGAAGCGACCGATGGGCACGCTGTCGGTACGGACGCTTGACGAGGGCACCGGCCAGCCCACCGGGTCGCGCGTGCACCTGACGGCGGCCGACGGCAAATTCTATGCGCCCGCCGACGCGTACGCGCGACTCAGCGGACGCGGCGACCATCTCTTCCACACGCCCGGCGAGTTCTCGGTGGAGCTGCCGGTCGGCGAGACCGAACTGACGGTGGTGAAGGGCTTCGAGTTCTATCCGGACACGACCACCGCCCGGATCACCGCCGATCAGACCACCACGGTGACCGTCACCCTCCAGCGCATGACGGACATGGCGGCCGAAGGCTGGTACAGCGCGTCGACGCACGTACACTCGAACTACGGCGGCAACCTGCACAACACGCTCGAAAACCTCATGATGATGTCGGCGGCCGAGGATCAGGACCTCGTGCTGGAGCAGGTCGCCAACAAGGACAATCGGATTCTCGACTACCAGTATTTCGAACCGGGGGGCGGTCCGCACTCTACCTCCACGCCGGAACGGATGGTCGTCGTGGGTCAAGAGTATCGTCCGCCGTTCTACGGGCACGTCTTCATGTTCGGCATGCGCGACCACCTCCTCTCGCCGTTCACAATGGGCTACGAGGGCACCGCGATCGAGAGCCTGTACCCGAGCAATACCGACATGTTCCGCAAGGCCAAGGCGCAGGGAGCCACCGTGGGCTACGTCCACGCGTTTGGGGGCGAAAACGACCCGATTGACCGCGGCCTCGGCGGCGGCAAGGGGTTCATGGTGGACGCGGCCTTGGGCACGACCGATGCGGTCGAATGGTCTGACGCGTCTCGCGCCGGTTTCTATCCGCTCTACGCCGTCTGGAACAACGGGCTCCGCATCACGGCCACCGGGGGCGAAGACTCGATCAGCAACCTCCATCGCTCGAAGCTGGTCGGGTCGGTGCGAACCTACGTCCATACCGGTGACCGCGGCCTCGACATGGACGCCTGGTTCGAAGGACTTCGGGCCGGACGGGCGTTCGTCTCGTCAGGTCCGCTGGTCGACCTGACGATCGATGGCCGGTTCCCGGGTGACGAGGTGCTCCTCCCGGAGGACGGCGGCACGGTCGAAATCAAGGGCCGCGTTCAATCCATCACCGAGCTCGACCGTATCTTCCTCGTGTGCAACGGCGAGACGACGGATGTGGTGCCGATGATGGGCGACCGGCGTCGGGCCACCTTCACGCTGAGACATCAGGTGCGCCGCAGCGGATGGTGTCACTTGCGCGCAGAGGGCGCCACGGGGGACCGTTTCCCGATGGACGTGGCCTACGTCCAGGCGTTCACCAATCCGGTCTGGATTCAGGTGGGCGACCAACCGATCAGAGACGCCGCGGCGGCCGACTACGGGCTACGCTGGATCGACACCCTGCAAGAGATGGCCGACGCCTGGCCCGGGTGGCGCGCCCAGAAAGAGCGCGACCATGTCTTCGCGCAGTTCGATGAGGCACGGGCGGTCTATCGCCGCCTCGCCGCCGAGGCCGGCCAGTAGCGGCGTCAGAAGGAGCCTCCTATCCAGGTCTTTGGCAACACCGGCGGCCTCAGGCCCAGCCAGGTTCGTCAGCTCGAACGCCTGTTCCGACGACGCGTGCCGGCCGACCAGCTACTCACGCATGAGCTTGCGCGGCAACTGACCGAGATCAGCCATGACACCCGGCGTCAGGTCGGGGTCCTGATCGACCGTCGAGGCGCAGTCCAGCACGTGATGGTGGGCGACGCCCACTCGACCGAGTTGCCCGACTGGGGGCGTCTCCGAGCCGGTCGGGGCCGACTCCGCGGTCTCCGCTGTCTGCACACCCACCTCGCCGACGAAGGCATCACGCGGGACGACAAGACCGACCTGCTCTTGCTCCGCCTCGACGTCATGGTGACGATCGGCGTCGCCGACGACGGGCTGCCGACGCTCGCCCATATCGCGGCGTTGACCGCCGAGGGTGAGCAGGGAGTCGAGCTCTTCCCCCCGATACATCCGGCCCAGATTGACCTCGATTTTCAGACCTGGATCCGCGAACGCGAAGCCGATCTCTCTCGAGCCGTGGGGGCACGCGAGGTCGGTGACCGCGAACGCGCGATTCTCGTCTCGGTCACGGCGGGTCGCCGGGCGGGCGACCTCGAGATTCACGTCGCCGAGCTACGCGAGCTGGCGCGATCCGCCGGGGTCGAGATCGTCGATATCGTCACCCAGCAGCGCCCGCGCGTGGACCCCAAGACGGTGGTCGGGTCCGGAAAATTGCAGGACCTGGTGGTCCGCGCCTTCCAGCAGAATGTCGATCTGGTCATCGTCGACCAGGACCTGACCCCGACTCAGGCACGCAATCTGGGCGAACGGATGGAGTTGCGCGTAATCGACCGCACCCAGCTCATACTCGACATCTTCGCGCAGCACGCCACGACCCGGGACGGCAAGCTCCAGGTCGAACTCGCGCAGCTGAAGTATCTGCTGCCTCGACTCGCGCAACGCGCCGATGTGTCGCTGTCCCGCCTGGAGGGCGGGATCGGTGGTCGCGGACCCGGCGAGACGAAACTCGAGGTCGACCGCCGCCGCACCCGAGACCGGCTGACCCGACTCGAGCGGGAGCTGAAGAAACTGGGTACCCAGCGTCAAAACCGGCGACGGCGTCGCGCGCGCCGCGACGTCCCGGTCCTGTCGATCGTCGGCTACACGAACGCGGGCAAGAGCACCTTGCTGCGGGCGTTGACCCAGACCGACGTCTACGTCGCCGACCAGATGTTCGCCACGCTTGACCCGGTCTCGCGGCGGCTGCGGTTCCCGCGCGAGCGTGAGGTCATCATTACGGACACGGTTGGATTCATCCGCGACCTGCCGGCAGATCTCGTCACGGCGTTTCGCGCCACCCTCGAAGAACTCTCTGACGCGTCGCTGCTGCTACACGTCGTCGACGCCTCGGCGCCCGACTGCGACCGGCGCATGGATGCCGTCCGGGGAGTCCTGGACCAGATCGGCATGCAGGCTCCCACGCTGCTGATTTTCAATCAGATCGACAAGCTGGAGCCGGGGGAAGGCGCCGCCTTGGCGCTTCGATACCGTGGCGTCGCCGTCTCCGCGCTGGAACGCACGGGTCTGGGAACACTGCTCGAGCGGGCCGAGCAGATGCTCTGGTCCGCGGACGCCCCACGGTCGCTCCTGCACGATGACCTTCCGCCGCGCCTCTTCGAACCCACCTGACAGGAGGTCATGCAGCGTCGTTCATCCTCGTACTGTGGGTCGACACGCATTGCCAACGACCGTCCCGCCGCACCCAAACGTCGGTGTAGCTGAAGGCGACCTCGGCGCGTTCGCCCTGCCGGACACCGACCAGCCGCAAGGTGAACCACACCACGGCGGTGTCATCGAAAATCCGCACCGTGAAGCCGTCCTGCACGGCCGACTCGACCTGCTGATTGAACTCGGTCGAGAGGATCAACTCTCGGGCCCGGTCGCCCCGACTGCCGTCGTCGTAGGTCGCCGTGAACTCGTCAGCGAGGACACTCTCGAGGAACGCAATGTCCTTGGCATAGAAGGCCGCGTTCCAGCCACGCTCGAGTTCGATGAGAATCTGCTGCTCGGAGCGCACCGGTGGCTCTTGTGCCATCGACACGACCCCAAGCCACCCCACGGTCAGCGTGCAACACAGTAGGTAACGTAGCGTGCTCATAGCAGTAGCTCCCCGTCTCTCCGGCGGCACGTCTGTCTGCGACCGCGACCAGACGTCCTCGAGCTACGCTCAGGACCCTGACCACGACAACTTACCACCCGGACGGGTGGAGCCGTGCGCCAACCGCCATGAGGCGATGAGGGTCACCAGCCCCGGCCTACGCCGGCACGTTGCGACATGATGTAGGGGAATCAGTCTTCCGGTGTCAGACGGATGAGCCGCGCATCAAGATCAAGGTCCGCGGGCCGAAGCGGGCTACCCCGCGAGCCGGATCGCGCGCAGAAACGAGCCCTCCGGACCCGAGCCGCCGCCGCCGGTGCCTCGGACAAGACCGGTCATCGGCACGATGCGTCCCACGACGTCGTTCCCCTGCATCCCTTCGAGGACGGCAACCGAACTCGCACCCACAGTAATGGCGCTGCTTCCCTCGCCGTCGCGTGAACTCGGATGTCGCCACGCCGCCTGATTCCGATCCGCGCTGTCACGGCCAGCGGCGACCCAGAGACGAGGCTCCGGCCTAGACGGGTCCCGAATAATGGCTCACACTCGGCCACTCACCAGCGAGTCGACGACGCCTGGGTCCGCCAGCGTCGAGGTGTCGCCCAGATCGTGGACGTCGCCCTCGGCGATCTTGCGCAGGATGCGTCGCATGATCTTGCCGGACCGCGTCTTCGGCACGCCCTCGGTGAACTGGATCTTGTCTGGGGTGGCATGCGGTCCGATATCGCTCCGCACAGCCTGGACGATCTCGCCCTTCATCTCCTCTGTTGCCGTCTCGCCGGTCTTGAGGGTGACGAACGCATAGATCGCGTTGCCTTTGATCTCGTGCGGGTATCCGACCACGGCCGCCTCCGCGACGGCCGGGTACCGGCCGATCGCCCCCTCGATCTCCGCGGTGCCCAGGTTGTGCCCGGAGACGATGATGACGTCGTCGACGCGACCGGTGATCCAGTAGTAGCCGTCCTTGTCACGCAGGCACCCGTCGCCGGGGAAGTACTTCCCTGGGAAGCGCGCGAAATAGGTGTCGAAGAAACGTTGCGGGTCACCATAGATGCCCCGCATCTGCCCGGGCCACGACTCGAGCACGCAGAGGTTCCCGCGAACGTCGTTCCCCTCCAGGAGGTTGCCCTCGTCATCGATGATCCCTGGTCTGATGCCGAAGAGTGGGAAGGTCGCGGAGCCCGGCTTCGTCGGTGTCGCGCCTGGCAGCGGAGAGATGAGGATGCCGCCGGTTTCCGTCTGCCACCACGTGTCGACAATCGGGCAGCGTCCCCCCCCGATGACCGAGTGATACCAGGTCCACTCGGGCGACTTGATCGGCTCACCGACGGTGCCGAGCAGGCGCAAGCTGCTCAGGTCGTACTTCGCCGGATAGCCGTCACCCTCCTTCATCAGCGCGCGGAGAGCGGTCGGCGCCGTGTAGATGACGTTGACCTTGTGCTTCTCGCAGATCTGCCAGAACCGACCCCAGTCCGGATAGTTCGGCACCCCCTCGTACATCATCGTGACGGCGCCGTTGGCGAGGGGGCCGTAGGTGATGTAACTGTGGCCGGTCACCCAGCCGATGTCGGCCGTGCACCAGTAGATGTCGCCCGGATGGTGATCGAACACATAGTCGAAGGTGGTGGCGACGTACGTCATGTACCCACCGGTCGTATGGAGCACGCCCTTGGGTTTGCCGGTGGAACCGGACGTGTAGAGGATGAAGAGGGGGTCTTCGGCATCCATCGGCTCGGGCGCGCAGATCGCGTCTGCCGCCGACAGGGCATCGTGCCACCAGACGTCGCGGCCATCGACCATGTCGACCGACGCGTCGGTCCGCTTGACGACCAGGATTTTCTCGATGCTCGGCGTCTGTTCGACCGCCTTGTCGGCGTTGGCCTTCATCGCGATGTCCTGCTTCGCGCCGCGGACACCGGTGTTCTGCGTGATGATTGCCTTGCACTCCGAGTCGTTGATCCGGGTCACGAGGCTGTCGGCCGTGAAGGCGCCAAACACGATCGAATGAATCGCGCCGATGCGGGTGCAGGCCAACATCGCCACTACAAGTTCGGGGATCATCTGCATGTAGATACAGACGCGATCGCCCTTGACCACCCCCAGGTTCTTGAGCGCATTGGCGGCCCGCTGGACCTCGGCATGCAACTCGGCGTAGGTGTAGGTCTTGCTCTCGGTCGGGTCGTTGCCTTCCCAGATCAACGCGGTGTCGCCGCCTCGTCCCGCCTCGACGTGCCGGTCGACGCAGTTGTAGCAAGCGTTGAGCTTGCCGCCCAGATACCAGGCAATCTCCGCCTTGTGATAGTCGACCTGTCGCACCGTGTGCCACTTCTTGAACCATGTGATGCGCTGTTCGGCCTGCTCAGCCCAGAAGCCCTCGGGGTCGGTGACGGACCGGTCGTACATCGCGCGATACTCGTCGAGCGACTTGACGTGGGCGCCTTCCGAAAATGCCGCTGGTGGGTTGTAGACCGGTGCTTCGTCGAAAGTCTCAGGCTTGTTCGCCACTGTCTTCTCCCATCACTGGATCGTCGAGCCACACAGCATACCCCAGCAGGGTGCCGCTACGGTCGGGCGGCGGGAGCGGGCATCTCGGTCCGCGAACCGGTCGACGAGCCCAACCCTCCTCACCTTGGCCCTCAGAGCGCTTGGCGCGGGCTAACGGGTGCCTGGTCCCGACACCGAGGGAAAAGCGATCGCGAAGCTGGTCCCAGCCCCGGCTCGTCTCCCTTTTCAGACGGGGCTACGCCCCGAACCCCACGCGATCGCTCCGCGGGGACCCGAGTGCCCCACTCCGCGTCCGCGAGACGCGCACGTGCGCGTCTTGGCTGGCGACCGACGAGGCAAGCCGAAAGCCCCGGCTTCTCTTTACCTCGAACGAGGGGTTTCCTGGCGAGGCGTCACTCCCGCGTGTGACGGGCTGGCAAGGCGAAGGCGCTCGAGAATGCGCACCCCGCGGCGGCGGAGTGGGGCACTCGGGGTCCCCGCGGAGCCGTCGCCGAGTCGGGGCGCAGCCCCGTCTGAAGATACGAAGCAACGCCGCCAGACAGACGCCTGCCACGCCCCAGCGGGTTTCCTGGCCAGACGGCCGCCTGGCCAGGAAACCCTAGTGGAGCCCTCGCTCGGTGACTAGATACATCGCGAACGTCCCGAGCCAATGGCCGCCTTCGTAGTGCGCGCCGCTGACCGCGTCGAGACCTGCCTCTCGATGGGCGGCGGCGGCGGCTCGCAGCCCGGCCAGGCGGGCGTCATCGTCGGGCAGCCCCGCGGCAATGCCCTCCAGCATCCAGGCCCGGCTGAGATTCAACCCGTCAAGGTGCACGAGTTTGCCGTCGGTCGCATCGCTCACGATCGCCGGCTCCACCCAGGCCGGATCGCGGTGCTCCGGAACACCGGGGAGGAACCGACCGAGCCAGGTGGCAAACGCGTTAGGTGTCGTCACCCGACGCAGGAGATCGGCCTCGGCCAGACACGGCGACAGGAAGTCGTGGCCGGACGGCTCGTAGCGCAACGGGCAGTCGTAGTCGTCTGCGTAGTAGTCGGTGGTCCGCCTGGTGATCAACTCGAGCATCTCGGTGTCGCCCGCGACCTGGGCCCAATCAAACACCAGCCCGAATGCAAAGGCCGTTTGCGAGTGCTCCCCGATCCTGATCGGGTGCGTCAGTTTGGGTAGCCATGCCTTGATCTGCAGCGCCGCCGCAGTCTCGAGCGGCGCCAAGGCCGCCTGCCAACGCCGCGCATCTGGGTCGTCCCACTCCCGAAGCTCGGTGGCCAGTTGAAGGAGCCAGGCCAGACCATACGGGCGCTCGAACCCGGCGCGCCCCGGCGACGACACATACCGCACCTCGTCAGCGATGTGACCGACAGTCACACTGCGTTCGAGCGCAGCGCGGGCCGAGACACCAAGGTCTGACGTCGGGTACAACCGCGCCACACGGGCAAGCAACCAGTGCCCATGTACTGAGGAATGCCAGTCGAAACAGCCGTAGAACGCGGGGGTCAGCACGCGCGGCGGCAGGACATCGCCGTCGTCATTCAGCACGTGGGCGATCTTGTTCGGGTATTCCTGATGGACGCAGTCGAGCGCCAACTGCGCGAAGTGGCTCACGACTGCCGCATCGCGCTGGGCCACGGTCGCCGTACCGGCACAGAGGGCGAACGCCATGCTCAACACGGCAATGGCGGGACGGTGGCGAGACCCGGGACGGGGACGGGGACAGCGAGAAACGGTCCACGGCATGGCCACTAGGATATCGGATCAGCCGGTGAATCAGCAGGTCCGGCCGATGCTCGCGCGCTCCGGGAGGGAGGGCGCGCGACCCACACATCTGGCATATACTCGCCCGATGCGGACCCGCTTGGCCTGCTTCCTGCTTGCCACCTCGCTCGTCGCCATCGGCGCGGCCGCGGTCGCCCAAGACGCCGACACGCTGTACACGTGCACGGCCGAGGACGAGACCCGCGCACTGGATATCGGCGTCACGGTGTGCGACGCCGCGCCGACCGACGGGCTCACTCAACGGATGGAGGTCGACAACCTCCAGTTGCGGTCCGGAGCCCTGATCACGGAGGTAACGCTCGGAGGGATCGGCCAGACGGCCGGACTCGCGTCGGGAGACGTCATCTATCGCGTCGGTGGCGTCGATGTCGCGGATACCGTCCTGGCGGCGGCGCGCCTCAGCCTCATCGCATCAGATACCGACACCGTCGTGAACTTCCTTCGCCGCGGTCGACCCTACCGCGTAAAACTCCGCCAGGAGTAGAAACACGCGACGCCGTCAGTACCCGTTTCCTGCCCGAGGCTTCACGCCCCGCACTGGACGGACCGCAAGACGAAGGCGCGCGACAATGCGCGCCCCGCGGACGCGGAGTGGGGCTCTCGGGGTCCCCGCGTCGCGTTCGCGTGGGGTTCGGGGCGTAGCCCCGTCTAAGCAGGTCGAGCCCTATTCGTGCGGCATCGGCAGGTGTACGAGCCATGCGGTGACCAGCAGCAGGACGGCGGCCACCAGCAGCTCGGCCGTTGCGGAACGCTGCAACCGCGTCACACCGCCGGGTCCGGCGATCCCGGGTCGGACCCGGCGCCAGTTGTAGGCGCCTAGCGCCGCGGTCAACCCGAACAGGCCGCTCTTGAGCAGCAAGACGCGCCCGTAGCTCGTCTCCCACAACTGGGGGATCTCGTCTACATACAAGAATGCTGTCAGCACGCCGGTGCCGCCAAGGACCGTGGCGGCGGTCAAGGCCACCGGCGAAAACCGATCGACGACTCTGGACACCGCCCTCCCGTCGTCTCCTCGCGCCGACCGCCCTGATGACAGCCCCGCAGACAGCAACACGAGCAGCGTGCCGAGCCAGACGCCGGCCGCCGACAAATGAGCTATCTGGAGCGCCATCGGGAGGACGACCCCACCGTCGTAGGCAAACGCGTGGCCCGTGGTGGGCGCCACGCCGACAATGGCGAGGATGGTGGCGCCGAACACCCACCAGGTCCAGCGCGCACCAGACCTGATCGCAACCAGCGCGGCCGCCGGGGCCGCCAGCACCGCGGCGGCCGCTTGCACCTGCCAGCGGCCGCCCCAACGCGTCTGCTCGGCCACCAGGCGGATCAGTTCACCGGTGACCGGCTCATCGAGCCCGAACGACGAGTAGGTCTGCGCGTAGAGTCGGGCAGCCGTGGCGACGACAAGTAACGACAGGGCGAGGCCAGCCTGACGCGCCAATCTGGTGTCGAGCGCCCGGACGTCCCCTGGGGGGACGACGGCCGCCACCAATCTGTACGCGCCTACCCCGATCAACCACACGATCGCGACGTCGGTGAGCCACTTCGCACCCGAGAGCTGCGTTAGCGCGTAGGTGTCCGCGGCCATCACCGCAGGGTACCCCGGACACGTGTCATACGATAGGCGGATGCGCTCCCGGTCGACCTGGTGGCCAGCGTCACTGGCGACGGTGTTGTTCGTTGTCACGCCGGTGCCGCCAGTCGCGACCGCCCATCCGCTGACCTTCACCGACACCACGGTGGTGCTCCGCACGGATGGCACGTTCCAGGCCGATCTCATCGTCGACCTCGACGCGCTGGCGCTGGGCGCGCCCCAGAATGCCGATGACGCCGAACTGGTGGCGGCGCTTACGGCGATGACGCCACTCGAGTTCGATGGCCAACTCGACCGGTTGCGTCAGCTGTTTCAGCGACGGGTGCGGTTCCGATTCGACGGCACCCCGGCCTCATTTACGGTCACGTTCCCAGACCACGGCGCCGCAGCCGCCACTGAATCAGTCATCCCCACCCTCCTCGGGCTGACGGCCCGACTGACCGGGATCGTCCCCCCGGAGGCCCTGGAACTCGAATTCTTTGCCTCCCGCGCCTTCTCGGAAGTGAACCTGACCATCCGGGACGAGATCCGGAGTCTGACCAGGCAGGCACTGCTGGAGCGCGGCGCCCGGAGCGACCCCTTCACGCTCGCGGCACCGGTCGAGCCGCCCGACGCGCGGTCGATCGGCCTGACGTATCTCCGGCTGGGTTTCCTGCACATCGTGCCGCGTGGGCTCGACCACATCCTTTTCGTGCTGGGGCTGTTCCTGCTCGGCTCACAGCTGCGCCCGCTGGTCTGGCAGGTCACGGCGTTCACCCTCGCCCACGCTCTCACTCTATCGCTCGCCGTGTTCGACGTGGTCTCGCTGCCGTCGGCCGTGGTTGAGCCCTTGATCGCGATGTCGATCGTCTACGTGGCCGTCGAGAACCTGTTGACCAGCCGGCTGATGCCCTGGCGGCCAGTGGTCGTGTTCGGGTTCGGGCTACTCCACGGCCTCGGGTTCGCCGGCGTGCTGCGAGAGCTGGGACTACCGGACCAGCAGCGCGTACTAGGCCTGATCAGCTTCAACGTCGGCATCGAGCTTGGTCAGCTCCTGGTGATCGCCTCGGCGCTGTTGGCGGTGGGATGGTGCCGCTCGGAAGACTGGTACCGAAGACGCATCGTCGTCCCGGCATCCCTCGTCGTAGCCGGGGCCGGTCTGTTCTGGGCCGTCCGACGACTGAGCGGGGGCTAGCGGGGGTCTCAAAACCCACCACTACGTACCGGATGTCCTCAGGACGCCGCCAGGGTTCGGGGAAACGGTCGAACGGAACCCGGCCTACACGGCCGTGTAGTATATTTGTTTGTCCTGACATTACTGGTCGGCTCGCACGCCGATCGCAGTTCTCCATTTCAATGAGGGATGACCGGATGAACACGGCTGCATACGGCTCGAAGGTGGCCGCGACGCTTCTCGTCGCCATGGTGCTGTGCTTGGCAGCCTCGGCCGCCGCGCAGGACTGGCCGAGCTGGCGCGGACGCGGGCAAACCGGGGTGTCAGAAACGACCGGCCTGGTCTCGAGTTGGTCGCCCGACGGCGAGAATCTCATCTGGTCGGACGCCTGGGTCGGACGCTCGACGCCGGCGGTGTTCGACGGCCGAGTGTGCGCGAACGGACGCACCGGTAGCGGGGTCGACGAGCAGGAAGTCGTCGCATGCTGGAACGCCGAGACCGGCTCCAAGCTCTGGCAGCACAACTACAACGTCAACAATACGACCGTCCCGTTCAACCGGCTCGGGTGGGGAAGCGTGACCGGCGACCCCGACACAGGCTATCTCTACGCAATGAACATCGACGGTCATCTCAACGTGTTCGACCGAGACGGAACCGTCGTCTGGAGCTGGAGACTGGCGGAAGAACTGGGCCGGGCGTCTGGCTATGGCGGCCGAACGTCGACACCGCTCGTGGACGAGGACCAACTGCTGCTGAGCATTATCGGCGCCGGTTGGGGGAACCTCGGTGGCCCCCCCCGTCATCGCTACTTCGGGTTCGACAAGCTGACGGGTGAGGTCCGGTGGACGTCGACGCCGGGCGGCACTGTCGCCGACATGAATACCCAGTCTGTCGGAGTCGTCGGCGTGCTCAATGGCCAACGCCTCTGGATCGACGGCAACGCGGATGGACACCTCTACGCGCTGAAGGCCAGAACTGGGGAGAAGGTGTGGGAGTTTCACCTCAGCAAGCGCGGCATCAACGTGTCGCCCGTCCTCGACGGCGAGACGGTCTACGTCGCGCACAGCGAGGAGAACGTCGATACCGCCACCATGGGCCGAGTAGTGGCGATTGACGCCACCGGTACGGGCGACGTCACGGCCACCCACGAGCGCTGGCGCGCGGACGGCATGGGCGTCGGGTTCTCGTCGCCACTGGTGCACGACGGCCGCGTCTACGTGATCGACAATTCCGCAAACCTGTTCGCGCTCGATGCCTCAAGCGGCGCGGTGCAGTGGGAGCAGAGCGTCGGCACCGTTGGCAAAGCCTCGCCGGTGTGGGCCGACGGCAAACTCTTCATCACGGAGACCAACGGGAACGTCACCATTCTGCAGCCGGGCGCCACCGGCGCGACCGAGCTGGACCATGACGAACTGATGGTGCCGGAGGAGAACCGAGCGGCCGAGATCTACGGATCGTTCGCGGTCGGGTACGGCCGGTTGTATGTGACATCGGAGGCGGGCATCTACTGCATCGGCAACCCCAGCGAGAGCTTCGTGGCCCGGGCGGGCACCGCCCCGGAACTGGGTGGCGAACTGGCCGCGACCAGCACGCCCTCGGTGGTCCAGGTGGTGCCGGCGGACGTCATTGCCGCGGCCGGCGACACGATCGAGTTCGAGGTCAGGACGTATGACACGGGTGGTCGTTTTCTCGGCGCGCAGCAAGCCACGTGGGGAGTGGACAGCCTGGCCGGCGGGAACGTATCGGCGCAGGGGGTCCTGACCACCGACGCGCGCGCCGCGAACCAGGCCGGCACCGTGACCGCCACAGTCGGCGGCCTGACCGCCGTCGCTCAGGTGCGCGTGTTCGCCCCGCTACCGTGGTCGGAGAATTTCGAGAGCGGACGCCCCCCCTTCTGGATCGGCGGCGGCGGTAGCCTCGCTGTCGAAGATCTGGGCGGCAACCAGGTCTTCCGCAAGGGGGCCTCGCGCACCGGCATCCACCGACACGCCATCTATATGGGCCCGGCTGACATGTCAGGCTACACCGTGCAGGTCGACGTGCTCTCGACCCAGCAAGGACGGCGGCGTCCCGATATCGGTCTGATCAACAGCGGGTACACGATGGACCTGCAGGGCAACCGGCAGAAGGTCCAGATCCAGTCGTGGGCAGCCGAACTCCGTATCAAGGAAGAAATCGACTTTCCGTGGGAACCAGACACCTGGTATCGACTGAAACTACGGGTCGACATCGACGGTGACCGCGGCATTGTCCGCGGCAAGGTGTGGCCGCGCGACGCGACCGAACCGACGGACTGGACGATCACCGCCGAAGACCCGCTGCCGAATCGGTCCGGCAGTCCAGGCATCATCGGCTATTCGCCGATCAACATCTACTTCGACAATGTCAGTGTGGTGGAGAACGAATGACTCGACAGGCTGTGATGTTTCTCTTGGTGGTCGGCCTCGTCACGACGGGGACCGCAAGCGTCGCCGAAGCACAAGGCGAGGCCGGCATGTTCGGGAATACACCGTCGCGCAACATGGTGTCTGACGCCACCGGGGTCCCCGACAGCTGGGATCCGAGGACCGGCGCCAACATCCTCTGGACCCAACCGGTCGGCTCCCAAGCCTATGGCGGGCCGACGGTGGGCAACGGCAAGGTGTATGTGGGTACCAACAACGAGGGGGTCCGCGACCCGGCCTACGACGGCGACAAGGGCGTGCTGATGGCGTTCGACGCCACGACCGGTGAGTTCGCCTGGCAGATGGTGCACGACAAGCTGTCGGCCGGCCGGGTCAACGACTGGCCGCTGCAGGGTGTCTGCTCGACCGCCTTCGTCGACGGCGACCGGGTCTGGTATGTGTCGAACCAGGCGCACGTCATCTGCCTCGACGCCAACGGGCTGGCCAACGGCAACGACGGGCCGTTCACCGGCGAAACCGGCACCGGGCCGACCGACGGGGACATCCTGTGGTCCTACGACATGATCGGCGAGTTGGACGTGTTTCCTCACAACCTCGCCACCGGATCACCGCTGATCATCGGCGACATGCTGTACACGGTGACGAGCAACGGTGTCGACGAGGGGCATGTGAACATCCCGTCTCCTTTCTCGCCCCATATGATCGCGCTCAACAAGAACACCGGTGCGCTGGTCTGGGAAAACACCGATGTCGGCGAGGGCATCTTGCATGGCAGCTGGACGAATCCAGCCTATGCCGAGATCAACGGCACCGGCCAGATTGTCGTCGCCGGCGCCAACGGGATCGTTTACGGTCTCGACGCGACAACCGGCGAGACGATCTGGACATTCGATTGCAATCCGAAGGACGCCGAGTGGATTCTCGGCGGCCGGGGCACCCGTAACAACATCCTCGCGACCCCGGTCATCTACAACGACCGGGTCTATGTGGGCGTCGGACAGGACCCGGAACACGGTGAAGCGCCCGGCCATTTCTACGCCATCGACGCCACCGGCACTGGCGACGTCACCGACACCCACAAGATCTGGAGCCGCGACGGCGACGACTTCTACCGGACCATGTCGACCGCCGCCATCGCCGACGGTGTCCTCTACATCTCGAGCCTGTCCGGCTTCCTGCACGCGCTCGACCTCGACACCGGTGAGGAATTCTGGACCTACGACGCGTTCGCCGCCGTCTGGGGCTCGCCCTTTGTCGTCGACGGCAAAGTGATGTTGGGCGACGAGGACGGCGACATCGCGGTGCTCCGTGCCGGCAAGGAAATGGAACTGCTGGGCGAGATCAACATGGGCGCCTCGGTCTACAGCACCCCGGTCGTGCGTGACGGTGTCATGTATCTCCTCACCCGCAACCGCCTGTGGGCGGTCAAGACGGGCGCGCAGTCGGACCCGATCGGGAACTAGTGCCCTAGCGAGTCGGCCGAACACGCCACGGCGCGCCTCGATCATCGCGTCGACGGACGGCGCGCACTGGCGTACATATCGGTTCGCGCACACACCGGGAGGGCGCCATGCGTATCGCCTCGGCCGTATTCCTGTGGGTCAGCGTCCTGGCGGCCGCCACCTTGAGCGGCCAGACCCGGGACACGCTCGACATCTACGTCATCGACGTCGAGGGCGGCGAGGCCACGCTCTTCGTCGCACCGTCCGGCGAGTCGATGCTGGTCGACACCGGCTGGCCCGGATTCGATGGGCGTGACGCCGATCGGATCGTCGCGGCGGCTCAGGACGCTGGCGTCACTCGGATCGACCACCTCATCGTCACTCACTTCCACACGGACCATATGGGCGGTGCGGCGCAATTGGCCGACCGGCTGCCGATCGTGAACTACCTCGACCACGGCACGACGGTGGACGAGGGAGAGCGCCCTCGGACTGCCTTCGACCGCTACGTGACCCTGAGACGCGGCGCCACGCATCGGACGGTGGCCGCCGGCGACCTGGTGCCGATCGACGGACTTGACGTGCGGATCATCGCGGCTGACGGTGCGGTGCTGACCCGCGCTCTACCGGGTGCGGGCCGGCCCAATCCGCACTGCGAGGGATTCACGTTCCATGGCGAGGACATTCTGAGCCGATATGGCGACGCCGAAGACCAGCGATCGGTGAGCGCCGTCATCGGTTTCGGGCGGTTCCGGTCCGTGATCATGGGCGATCTGACCTGGAACAAGGAACAGCCGCTCATGTGTCCGGACAACAAGGTCGGCACGGTGGATCTGTACCTGGTGTCCCATCACGGCTCCGACACATCCGGGTCCGACGCGCTCGTCCAAGCGCTCGAGCCCCGGGTCGCGGTCATGAACAACGGGCCACGCAAGGGCGGCGGGCCACTGACGTTCGACAGCCTGACACGCGTCGAGACCCTGGAGGACCTGTGGCAGAACCACTACGCGGTCGGGGTCGGTGACGCCAACCGCCCGCCGTCGTTCATCGCGAATCTCCAGGACTTCGCGCCGAACGACGACGATGAGGCGGCCGTGCACCTGGGCACGGCGTATTGGACCCACATCGCGGCCAGACGCGACGGGTCGTTCACGGTAACCAATAGCCGAAACGGCTTCAGTCGTACCTACGGTCCGCCCACCGGTCGTTGAGCGTCGGCCGCCGAACTCGGACGAGATCGACATGCGCCCGGCGTAACCGTCGGAGCGCCGTGGCGCCAAGGCGCGGTCCGAGTGTGCGGTGGGTCAGGGAGCCACGGGAATCTCAATCGTGCTGTTGAACGCCCCCCGGATCTCGGACGTGAAGCTCACGCCGATGTTGACGGAGGCCTCCCGGCCGCCGTTCGGCAGGAGATACCAGACATCGAACTCGATGACGCCCTCGCCCCCCGGCTCGAGACGGCTGTCGCGAGGCCGCTGGTCGAACAGAAACAGCTCCCGGTCCGGCGCCGTCGGGGTCACGATCACGCCGCCAACGGCTTGTCGCACGAGGTTGGTCACACTGATGATCGCGACCGGCTCGTGATCGACCTCGAGGTTCATCACCACGGCAAAGGATGCCTTCCACGGTAGTACCACTGGCGCGCCATCGACCATGATGGTCACCCCCGTCGAGGGCACGGCGGTCAGCGTTGCCGGCGCCGAAGAGAGCTCGACCGCCAAGGGGACTGTGGGCTCAGTCGGCAGTCCTTCTTCGCATCCCACGGTCGAGAAGGCGGCGACCAGCAGCACGGTAATGTAGCGTCTTCCGAACATCCTCGAATTCCTTTCGTTACCACACCAGACGGACCGCGAATCCGGCGATCAAAACGAGACGTGGAGGCCCGCTCGCACCAGGCGTCCCAACGCGGGGTACCCGAGCACCTCCTGATACACCTCGTCCGTCAGGTTCTCGCCCACCACCGATACGGCGAACCCGTCACTCACCTGGACCAGCCCCCGGGCGTCCCACCGGGTATAGCTCTCCAGCACATCAAGACCAAGTACCCGACTCACGAAATCGACCCCGGCCGTTCGCGTCCCAACAAAGCGGACCGTGGCCCCCACGGAGACGATGCCGAGGCGAAGGTCGCCGGTCACGCTCCCCTGGTGCCGCGGCACCTCCGGCAACGGCTGTCCGGGCCTGATCGGACCAAAACCGGTCGTCACGAGGCTGTCGGTGTACGAATAGACCGCCTCTATCTCCACCTGGGGGATCGGCGACATCGACACCGTGGCTTCCACCCCATAGGTCCGGCTTCGGGGCAGGTTGGCATAACCGGTCCGCACGTCGGTGGCCACGCCGATTAGCGGATCGCGAAGTCCGGCCGCCACGTCGAGGTCCAGCCGCGCCCGCCCAGCCAACGTCAACTGGCGGAACGTCTCGTTCGATGTCAGGCCAGGCAGATCAAGATCCGCCAGGACGATCAGATCGTCGTATTGGTGGCGAAACGCGGTCAGGTCGACCCCGACCCGTCCCCGCCACAAAGACCCGCCGACGCCGCCATCGAAGATGACACTCTTGGCTTGTAACAGTTCCTCCGTGCCGCGACGCTCGAACGTCGCCCCGAACCGTTGTTCGAGGGTTGGCGTCCCGATGCCGTATCCACCGCTCCCGTGCGCGGTAAATCCCCGCCCCAGCTCGTAGGTCACCGACCCCCGCGGCTGGGCGGAGATATCGAACGGACCGTTACGCATCAAGCGCCCGCCCGCGGTCACCTGGAGGTTGTCATAGATCTGGAGACGATCTTCTCCGAAGAGCGCGAAATTCAGCCGCTGCTCGTCGAAGGTGTCGCTCAGACCAAAGCGCCCGGACTGACCTTCGACGGTGCCGCCAAAGGTGATGAAGTGAAACTCGTCAGGCACAAACGTATATTCGTAGGTGGCACGCGCCACCTGGGTATCGTTTCGCAGCCCGTCCGTGCTCGCAAAGTCTGGCATCTCGACCTGCAGCGCCCCCGTCTCGGCCGACTGCAGCCGGATCGATCCGGAGTCGAGCGGATTCAACGCGCGACGGTTTGTCTGGGACGCGACGAGACGAAGTTCGTGTTTGTTGGTCGGGCCGCGGTGTAACCGCAGAATCGCTCCAGTGGTCCACTGGGTCCGGTCCTCCCCCGCATCCAGATCGGCCGGCACCAACAGGGTCTGCCCGGGGAGCCCCAACTCGCTCGTCTCGCCCCGAAACATCACCTGAGTCGAGATGTCGCCCTTCCGCATGCCAATCCTTCCGGCGACGGCGGTTTGTGAATACAGGCTGTTCGGTTGTTCGTTGTCGGCTTCCAGGTTCGCGGCGCCGAGACTCCAGTCGTAGTCGCCCCGTCGGCCGGCCGTCGTCACGCCGAGCCGCTGCCAGCCCAACTCTCCCCCCTCCGCGTCAACCACGAGCAAGGGACTGGTCTCGTCCACCGAGCGGCGCACGACGTGCGCCAGGCCCGCCAGCTCCGTGCCGCGGGCACTCGCGGCGGCGCCGCGGACCACCTCGACGATGTCGGTCTCCCCGGGAGCGCTGAGATGCAGTCGGTTCGTGAGATCGTCAAGCGGCAAGCCGTCGGTCACATGAAAACGCGTGCTGACCTCCGCGCCGCGCACACGAATGGTGGTCGCATGACCAACGCCTCCCGCGCGTCCGACGCTCATCCCGGGTACCCGTTCGACGACGCGCACCAGCGGAGTACGGCCGCCAGCAACCGCCTGGGTGTCGAATACTGACGCTGACAGACCGGGATTCCCCTCTTTCATGCGATCGGCCTGCCACCCTCCGCGCGCCCGGTCCGGCGGCACGAGCGTCAGATCGCGACGGATAGTGATTCCGGCCACGATATCGATCGGACTCACCGGCTCGACCACCAGCGGCGTCTGGTCGGTCGTCAAGATGTGCGACCCTGGAACCAGGTCCTCGAAGCGGAACTCTCCCTCTTCGTCGGTCCGCGCGCCCCGGGCTCGCCCGTCACTGGTGGCAGTCACCACCGAGTCACCCACGACGTCGCCGCCGAGCGTCCGCAGGGTCCCCACCAACACACCGGTCGATTGGCCGGAGGCGCTCGCGGCAAGGCAGAGCGACGTCAGCACCGTCGATACAATCTGGCGCCATCGCCGGCCGGCGCGCGGTTCACAACACATCATGTGGATAAAACTCGAACACAGGAAATATGGTCTCAGTCGTCTCGGATCATCCCGACACGGTTGGTGGATTGCATGCACACCACAGGCGACGCCCGCCAAGTCGACAACCCTCCAACACTATCAGGCCCATGCCTCCGGATGCCACGACGCGCCCGCTCGCGTCGCGGGCCGTCACCTGGACCCGGAACGGTGCACCCGTCTGGTGTGGATTACTCTCTGACCTCTGGAATGAGCTCCGTTTCCCTCCGGTCGCCATCGCGCGTGAAAACGACCGGGGTCGGTTCACCGACCTTGAGCAGGTCGAGCGCGTAGGTGTAATCGTAGATATTGGCGATCGACTGGCCGGCCAGTTCGACGATGATGTCCCCTGCTCTCAGACCGGCCTTTTCAGCCGGACCGCCGCCCATGACCCCCGACAACAGGAGTCCGTCCACCTCTGAGGCATAGTCGGGAATGGTGCCGGTGTACAGGCGGATCTGCATCTGGCCGCCCTCCTGACCCGTTCGCTCCACGCGGACGAAATCTGGTGGGGCCGGGGCGGTGACGAGGCGGGCGGTGATCGCCGCGCCGTACCGGGCGATACGCTCGAGGTCAGCAAAATTGACCGTCTCCGGGTCATCCGTCGGCCGGTGATAGTCCTCGTGACTTCCAGTGAACAGCGCCAGGCTCGGCACTTCCGCCAAGTTGAAGCTCATGACGTCGGTCGGCAGATACGGGTCGGTGACTTTCTGTAGCTCGAAGTCGAACGACGCATTGACCTCGTCCACCAGATCAGACCAGATGCTGCTGCTCCCGAGCGCCTGGACACTAAGCTTGTTGTCGCGCAGGCGACCCACCATGTCGAAGTTCACATAAGCCGCGATCTGGCCCATCGGCACCGGTGCGCTCTGGACGAAGTCAGCGGAACCGAGCAATCCGAGCTCTTCGCCGGACCAGAACGCCAGGACGACCCCACGAGCACGATCCTGGGCCGCCAGCTCAGCGCCAGCGGCCAGCACCGCCGCCACCCCTGACGCGTTGTCGTCGGCGCCATTGTGGATCTCGCCCGCTTCCTCCGCCTTGGCCAGCGAGCTGCCATCCTCGCCGCGGCCCAGATGGTCATAATGGGCGCCCAACACGACATACGGTCGGTCGAGGGTCGTGTCACCGGTGGGCGGCAAGTAGGCGACCACGTTGTGGCCGGTCTGCTGCTCGCGCACGACCCGAGCGTCCAGCGTCAGGTCGACCGGAATCTCGAATCCGGTGACGTGCGGGTTACCGGAATCCAGCGCGCGCTGCGCCTCTTCCAGCGTCGTGTCGGGCACCAAGTCGAACAACGCATCCACCACGGACAGACTGACGCTGGCCGCGGCGATCCCGGAATCAGCGACCGCCGTGTCGCCGGTCATACGCACCAGCGCCCCCGCATTGGGCGATCGGGGACCAGTCACCACCAGCAACCCAATGGCGCCGCGCTGGCGCGCCGCCTGCGCTTTGAAACGCAGTGATGAGTATCTCGAGAAGGTGGACCGAAGGTCCTGCTCGGCGTCCTCCGGAAAGTAGCGGAGCGCCACGACGATCTTGTCGGTGACGTCCAGCGTGGCGTAGCTGTCATAGCTGAACCCATCGGTCTCTGGCACCACGAGGCCGTAGCCGGCGAACACCACCGGACCGCTCACCTCTGACGACTCCGAGAAGGACAGCGCCCGCACCGATTCAAAATCGCTCCATTCGAGCCCATCCGTCCCGTCGAGCCGGACTCGCGTGCCACCATCGGTGGTACTGCCGGTGAACTGGAACGGCAGGCGGTAGCCGTCCGCCGTGGGGAGCGGCTCAGCGCCAAAGGCTTCGAGCTCCGCAATGATGTGGTTCGCCGCGAACCGGATCCCGTCGGTCCCCGTGAGCCGCCCCTCGAACGCGTCCGACGCCAGGACCTCGACGTTGGCCTGAATGGACAAGGGCGCCGGCTCGGTCTCCGGGGCGCAGGCCGAGAGGAACGCCAGCCCCCCGGTCACCAACAAGGCGCGACACACGACACGGCCCACCGTCACAATCATCATGGTGTCACTCTAACCGACCGCAACCCGCTCCGCGCGTCCCACGTCATGCCGTGTGGGCGGTGGTGCCCGGTGCGCCCGCGACGGCCGCGGTCGGATCGGCGGCGGGCAGCAGTTCGACGAGGCCGCCCGACAGAGCACTGACGCGCGGTCCGGGCAGCACGATACCGGTCAGGTTGAGGGGGTCCGCCGCGGGTACGGTCAGCGGCCCGGGCGCCGGGCCATCTCGTCGGACGCCGCGCAACAGGTCAACGGCCTCTGGTCGCGCGAACTGCTCGCCGACAAATCCGGCCACAAAACGACCGCCCCGGATCTCCCCGCGCGCTTCCATCCGCCGGAGCGTCCCCAGGAGTTCACGCCAGACCGGCGACGAGGAGCCGATCCAGACAGATCAGAAACGCGGCGAGCGTCTTGCCGGAACCGGTGGGGGCGGACACCAGCACATCATCACCGGCCCCAATACGTGGCCAGGCTTCCAACTGTGATGGGGTGGCCGATGTGAATCGGCGTTGGAACCAGTCGGCGACCAGCGGATGGAACACGTGCATGTCGGATCCGGACTGCACGGTGGCCTCACCGCGAGCGACCCGCGACACATCTCCAGACGCCCTTGACATGTGGCCGCCTGGGTGACCGGGACCACTACGCGCGACCACGCGCGCCCGACTCGGGCCGCCTGGCCCGTGCCGGCCGAGCGCCGTCCTGGCGGGGCCGTGAGGCCCGAGCGGCAGACGGCGGGTGCTGGTGGAAGAAACGGTCGCACGCGGTACGAAATCGGTCCGAGAACTGCTGGCTGGTCTCGCCAACCACGCTGCCCAAACTGCGACGCTCGATCTGCAGCCGCTTGACCTCCTCAATGTCGGCACGTTCCTGCACCGCGGGATCCACCCGGGCGCCCATCGTGTTGCTGGCCAGCGCTTCTCTCCATTGTGCCGCCAGTACCTCGGCCGGCGACCGGTCGTCGCTCGCCGACGACGTGGTCGCGTCGCCCAGCAGCGCCTCGACCCGCTCGCACAACCGCTCGAGCGCGCCTCGGTTGCGCTCCGGGTCCAGATCTGACCCGGCGAATGCCGCCGGGTACCGTTCCACAACGCTGGCCAAGGCGGACTGGAAGCGCCCGGTGAGTTCTCGTTCCTGAGGCCGTGGCACCGGAGGGAGCTGCCGCCAATCCGTCCTGATCGTCGCCACCAGATTCTTCAGACCGGCTGGCGTCTCACCGGTGTCGCTATCCCCGTCCGGCGTCAGCGCCTCGAGCCGCTCACACACGGCGGCCCGTGCGGTCAGCTTGTCTTCGAATTCGGCCGCGGTCGCCTGCTGGGAGCGGCTGTAGACCTGATCGCAGGCAGCGCGGAACCGCTTCCATAGCGCCTCGGATCGGGCACGCCGGACGGGTCCCACGGTCTTCCACTCAGCCTGCAACTGCCGAACCGTCTCTTTCGCGACCACAAGGTCGCCCTCGTCCGACAACGCCTCGGCCCTCTGGGACAAGGCCTCTTTCAGCGCCGCGTTCTTCGACCACACCTGTTTCCGCTCGGCCAGATCGTCGCGCCGACGCTTGAAGAATTCTCCGCACGCGGCCCGAAAACGATTCCAGACCTCGCGCTCCTGCTTCCGTGTGGCCGGACCCACCTGTTTCCAGTCGGCCTGCAATTGGATCATGCGCTGCGCCGTCGCAATCCAATCCGTCGACGCGATCAGCCGCTCGGCCTCCTCGCACAGCGCGATCTTCTTCGCCAGGTTCTCCTGCCGCACCGCGTCCTGCCGGGCCAGGTGCGCCTCCGCCCGCGGGCGTATCGCGTCGTGGGCAACCTTGAAGCGTTTCCAGATCTCGTCACCCTCGCCCGGTTGCACTTCGCTGGCCTGCCGCCAGGCCAGCATGACCTCCTTGTATTCGTTCGCCACGGCGGCGTCGTCCTCGACCGCCGCCAGGGCTTCGAGCCGGCGACACAGCGATGCCTGCACGCTCAGGTTGGCCCATTGTTTCCACTCGACCAGGCCGCGCAACTCGCGCACGCGCCCGGTCAGACCGGTCTGCACCTCTCGCAGGCGTATCGTCAGGGCCTCGCGGCCCTCGCGCGGGAGCCGGCCAAGGTTGCCCAGCAGCGACCGTGTCGTACGCAACACCCGCTCGGCCGCAGGAAGCTCAAGCGTCTCGTCGGCTACCGCCTGCTCAAGTTCCTCGCACCGGCGCTGCTGCTTGAGGAGATTCGCCTGTTCACGCTTCAGCCGAGCTTCCCGCATCGTCTCCAGACGCTCGGCCCGTTTCGCGGCGGCGCCTTCGACGCGTGCCACGAGATCGGCGACCTCGTGCGGCTCCGAGGCGCGTATCAACTCGCGCCACTCGGCGTGCGGCGCCGCCCATCGTCGTTTCAGCTCATCCGCCGCCGCCGTCCCGCTGATCTCCTCGAGCGCGGCCGCCAGCTCGGTCAGTCGCGCGCCGCGTTCCCCGGCGGACTGACGGCTCTGCACCACACCGTCCGCCCGCGTCAGCAATTCGTCGAAGCGCCGCTGAATCTGATCGAGCGCCGCCTCACCCTGGGAGGCATCGGCCCCACCCGATACGCTTTCTTGGAGATCGTTCGGAGGGTCCTTGTCGGACGACGACGACGCAACGGCCAACGCCGCCCACTCAGCCCGGATAGCAGCCAGCCCCGCGACTAGGTCGTCCGCGTCAATGGTGGGGCCGGACACGAAGCCGCTCAACCGCTCGCACAGCGCCGTGCGGGCCGCCACCGTCTGCGTCTGCGCCTCGCGCCGACGGTCGGCCGCACTCCGTTCCGCGTCGAGCCGACCGATGTGTTCTACCGCGTGGGCCAAGGCGCCGACCCAACGCTCGGCCACGGCCGGATCCGGGTCGGTCTCGTGGCCATACGTAGTCATGGAATCGACCGTCCGGCTGGAGGGGCCCGACGGAACCGACAAGGTACGAGCCACCGTGTCCAGCGCAGCCCACTCCCACTCCGCGTCGACCAGAGCCTGGCGGACGAGGTCCCAATTCGCGATGCCGGTCAGCGCTTCCACACTCTCGCACAATCGTTCCCGTTGCTGCCGTCGACCGGCCGATGGTGGGGGAACCGGCTGCGTATCAAGCGCGGCCAGCGCCGCCTTGGCGCGCCGTGCCACCGGCTTCACCCGAGCCCGGGCGGCGACAGTCTTGAGCCGCTCCCGATCGGCTGGCGCCTGTGCCAACACCCGCTCGAATGCGGCGAGCGCGATGTCGCGATAGTCGCTCTTGACGGCCACCGCCAGCAGCTCGTCGCCGTCTGTCACCCGGGCCAGCGCCGCCTGGCGCACGGCGGGATGCGCCGACCGACGTGACACCGCGGAGAGTGTCTTCTGCGCGTCGAGACGCTCCAACGCCGCCAAGCTGACCGACTCGAGGGCCGCGACTCGCGCCACCTCCCCCAGATCGCGCGGTTCCGAGAGACCGGACAGTGCGGCCCGAGCCACCTCAGCGTCTGTCCCACCGACCGCCATCTCGCGTAGCGCCGCCACGGCGTCGGTCCGGACCCCGTCGTCCTGATCGGACGCAGCGATACTCCCCAGCACCGCCGGAGCGGTGAGCCGCATCACCGCCGCCGAACGCACGCCCGGGTCCGCATCTTCGGTGGCAATCGCCAGGAGCAACTCCTGCGCGTCGTCGTCGAGGTCGTCGACGGCGGCGGCCCGGATGGACGGATCCGCATGCTGCCACTCGGGCTGACCCCGAAGACGATCGAGTAAACTCATCTGGTCTGTACGATAACCCAGTAATCACCGGCCTGGACGCACTGGACAGCGCCACCGATAATTATGCATACTCTGGGCCGAATTGGCGGATCACTCGTCGCACGCAAAACCGGAGTGAGAGACGCGGTCGAGCGCTCCGCTGCTCGTGCGACCAACGTTTGGTTGGATCGCAAGATACCAAAATTTGGATGAGCGGCGTCGGCCGCTCAGGGCGGAAAGGAACCCTACCATGTCGGTCAGAACGCTGACTCTCCTCGCGGGCTGTTGCCTGGCGGTCCTCGTGACCATGCACGCGCCCCAGGCGGCGGCTCAGGGCAACCCGGTTGTCGTGATCGAAACCAGCCAGGGCAACATCACCGCCGAGCTCGATCAGGCGAATGCGCCGCTCTCCGTCGCGAACTTCCTCGAGTATGTCGAGAGCGGTCACTACAGCGGCACCGTGTTCCACCGCGTAATCAAGACGTTTATGATCCAGGGCGGCGGATTCACCGCTGACATGCAGCAAAAGCCGGTCAACCCACCGGTCAAGAACGAAGCGCGGAACGGTCTGTTGAACGACCATTACACGCTGGCCATGGCCCGTACCAACCAGGTCGACAGTGCCACCAGCCAGTTCTTCATCAACACCGCCGACAACACCGCGCTCAACAATCGCGGTGTCACGCCGGGCGAGTATGGGTACGCCGTGTTCGGCCGCGTCACCGAAGGGACGGACGTGGTCGACAAGATTGCGGACGTGGCGGTCGGCAACCGAGGAGCGTATCAGAACGTGCCGACCACCCCCGTCGACATCCTCTCGATCACTGTCCAGTAGAACCGTATCCGCCAGGAACCTGAGGAACCGGACGCGAGTCGGGTTCAGGCCCTGCGGGGCAACGCGGGCAGCCGCCCCTCGTGGTGGCATCGCGACCACTACCAAGTTAGGAGCAAGCCTTGTCTTTACGTGCGTTCACCGTCTGGCTGAGTCTCGCGTTGGCCCTGAGTGTGGCCACACCGGTGGGAGCACAGGACCCCCCGCCGAACCCACGCGTCCTCGTCGTAACCACCGAGGGCGACTTCGAGATAGAGCTGTTCCGCAACGAGACGGAGGTCATCGCCACCGTCGTGAACTTTCTCGGATATGTGCGTGCCGGTTACTACGACGGCACCGTCTTCCATCGGACGATGCGGGACCTGCTGATCCAGGGCGGCGGATTCATGGTGGGCGAGAACGAGCAGCTCGTAGCGAAGACCGAAGGGCTGCGTGGTCAGATCGTGAACCAGGCGACCCGCAACCTCCAGAACCGGCGGGGCACCGTCGCGATGGCGCGGGGTGGTGGTCCTGACACCGCTCGGCAACAGTTTTTTATCAACCTCGACGACAATTCCAGCTTCGACTTCAAGAATCCGACCCCGGATGGCATCGGTTACGCGGTGTTCGGTCGCGTCACCGACGGTCTGAATGTCGTCCGCGACATTGGCCGAGTACGCACGGGCGAGCTGGCTCCCGACGTTCCGAACGAGGCGGTTGTCATCACATCGATCACCATGATCGCAGCCGGGCCGTAGCCACCCGGGGCTACGCCCCGACACCCACGCGGCGCGGAACGGCCACGACCAACAAGGCGCGAGACGA